>Ga0066256_1000178_pt1 | contig 273212 bp, 249 predicted proteins | sample ThiBio_1000_biof_FD_87107 | JGI IMG/M metagenome (GOLD analysis project Ga0066256, IMG submission 87107) | Wastewater bioreactor microbial communities from Cape Town, South Africa - Thiocy_expt_1000_biof (version 2) | ecosystem: Engineered > Bioreactor > Thiocyanate-remediating >... | reverse complement strand
CAGTCTTGAAGGGCGTCGGGAAGCAGTCTTTGCTGCTGCGGTTCATAGGGCAGGTAGCTCACGGGCATGCGCCAAATCTATCAAGCCTTCGCGCACTCGTCACGCCTTCTGCCGCGCACGCTCCTAGCCTTGATGGTGTCGCCGCCGGTGCCGCGCGAGTCGGCGCTCAGGCCGACGATCGACAACGAGTTCACCGCGCCGACCGCGCCCGCGTAGTTGCCTTGCAGGTTCGACACCGTCGCCGCGCCGACGGCGAACACATTGCCGTCGGGCGTGCTGCCGCCGCTCAGCGAGGCGGCGCCGCCCAGGGGCAGCGCGTTCGCCTGGAGCGACAGGTTCTGGCTGACGGTGCTGCCATAGGCGGTGGCCGCGGTGCGGTTGTTGCCCACGGTCACGCTGCTGGCGTTGTTGGTGCCGTCTTCGAAGCCGGAGATGACGCCGACCACCGACGGACCGGTGAGGGCCTCCACGCTCGCGCGATAGTTGTTCTGCTGGCTGGCCAGCGCGGTGGTGGCAGCGAACGAAGCCGCGTCCTGGCCGCTGGCGATGGCGCTCGAAGCCGCGTTGCCGGTGGCAGCCGAAGTCACGCTGTTGCCCGACAGGTTGACCGAGCCGTTGTCGAGCGACTGCACGGCCGCGCCGACCCCGGCGCCTTGCGTCTTGCTCGACAGCGAAACGCGGACGTTGCCCTGGCTGTTGAGGATCGCCAAGTCGGCCGACACGCCGTTCGACAGGTTGCCGGCGTTGAAGCTGGCGGTATTGACACCCGGGCTGCCGGCACCGGCGACGGACACGCCGTCGCCCAGCAGGATGCGGTTGCCCGCGACGCCCGCGGCACCCAGCGATTCATTGCCGGTGGCAGCGCTCGAAATGGTGTTGCCCTGAACGGACAGGCCACCCGCCAGGGTGTTGGTGACGCCCGTGGCGTCGCCACCGACAGTCGCCAGGACGCTCGTGCCTTCGGTAACGGCGCTGTGCGTCACGCCGGCGGTGGTAGCCTGGTTCAGCTGCAGGTTAGACACCACGGCCGAGCCGGTGAAAGTGGGCGCGCCGCCGGCCTGGATGCTGGCGGTGCTGGTCGCGGCATTGCCCTTGAGGGTGGACGAGACCGTGTTGTTGTCGAGCACCGGGCCGGCGCTGACGGTGGCGCTGGTGGGCGAACTCAGGCTGAGCGTGACATCGTTGCCGGTGGCCTCTGCGGAAGACGAAGCGCCCGTGCCGGTCTGCGCCGACGTGATCGCGATGCTGCCCTGCGAGCTGGCGACACTGCCGGTCGGCGTGTAGCTGACGCCGGCAGAGCCCGGGACCGTGGAGGTGTAGCCGTTAGGCACCGTGCCGGCGATGGTCGACGAGCCGCTGTTCAGCGTCGTGCTGGCCGCGATGGTGTTGGCGGTGTTCGCGGCGCTGCCGTTGGTGAAGCCGGTCAGGTCGACCTTCACCGTGTTGTTGTTGGCGGTGCTGGACACCACGCCGCTGTTGGTCTGCAGGCCGAGCGAAGCCGAGCCTTCGACGTTCGAATCAGGAACGGCGCCGGTGAGCGACAGGTCGATCGAGTTGGTGAAGGTGTTGCCGATGGCCGTCGGCTTGACCTGGTTGTTGGTCGTCGTGTTGCTGGTGCCGGTTTGCACGCCGGTCACGGTGATGCCGATCGTGTTGCTCGAACCGTTGGCGGTGGTGTCGTCGGTTCTGACCTGCACGCTGTCCACCGTCTTGTGGCCGGTGACCGTCACGGGGGTCACTGTGCCGAAGCTGATGTCGGCGGCTTGCGCGCCGCTGCCCATCAGGACGGCGAGCACGGCGAGGCCGACGCTGCCGAGCACCGGGGTGGCGGCGGTGCGGCCGATGTTCTTGCGATTCTTCTTCATGGATGTTCCTTGTTGGATCGAATGACTGTCTTGGTTGCGAACTGACTCGATCCGGCGATGTGATGGGGTGTGGTGGTGGTAATGCGGTTTCGGGCTCGGTGTCGGTTACTTCCCTCCGGTTGCGTTCTCCTCGCGGACCGTGCGGGCCGGTCCACCCCTCCCCGCGCCCTGCACGCGGAGCCTGGCGATCTCCTGCAGGCCGGGACCGTCGCGATGAATCGACGTGTCCGCCTTGTCAGGCCGCCATGTGACGTTGATGCCGCCGGGCGCGATTCCGCGCGACGCGAGCGCCGACGTGACCACGCCGATGCGCTGGTCGGTCAGCATGTCGCGCTTGCCGGCATCCCAGTTCTCGGTGTCGCGTGCCACGAGCACGACATCGGTCGCGCCCTTGGCCGCGGACGCGGCGATCTGGTCGAGCAGGTTCAGCGTGCCGCCGGTGAGCGCGGCGGCGCCGAACTCGAACGGGATCTGCACGCTGGAGCCCGACAGGCTGGCACCGGTCTGGCTGGCCGCGTTGACGGCCTCGCCCTGCACCACCGGTGCGCCGGTCGAGTCGACCAGCGGGTTGGCGACCTTGCGCAGCTTCTCTGCCGGCACCATCTGCAGCTGGTCGTACATGCGCATGCCCAGGCAGGGCTCGGGGTCGACCTTGGAGACGGCCGCCACCAGGCGCACCACGCCTTCTTCGAGCGCGGCGCGCACGCCCATCTGCACCGGCTCCTGGCCCTTGGCGCCGACGTCGATGTCGTACAGCTTGCTGCCGAAGAAGCGGAAGACGTTGAAGCCGACCTCGTAGCCGTTGAACTGCTTGGTCAGGCTGATGGTCTTGATGACCATCAGCGTCTTGGTGTCGACGATGCGCAGGTCCACGCCCACCGACTGGCTGAAGGTTCGGGCCTTGATGCCCACCTGGTTCACGGCAACTTCCGCACCGCCGGAGTTGATGTTGTAGTTGAGCTCGGTGATGCCGCCGACGATGAAGTAGTCGGACTTGTTGATCGAGCCGCCGAAGTACGGCAGCCACGGCACCACCTGGCCGCCGTTGGGGCCGGCAAGCTGGTGGGTGCGGCCGTCGCCGAGCTGGCGGCGGTCGGCATAGCCGAGTTCGCGTTCGGCGATGACGGGGTCGAAGCGCTCGGCCACCTGCACCGCGCCGCCCAGCTTGCCGAGCGCCGAATACACCATCAGCGCGCCGCCCTGCGTGATGGCATTGCCTTCGTTGATGCTGTACTTGCCGGTGTAGTCCTTCACGTCGCCCACGGTGATGACGATGGGCGGGCGCTGCATGGCGGCCACGTGGTCGCCGAAGCAGGCGAGCGTGGCCTCCATCGGCGTGATGTTCTCGCGCACGGCGGGGCCGAGCACGATGGGTGCTTCTTTGGGCGCGAGCTGCTGCTGCGGCGCGGTCACGCAACCGGCCAGGCTCATGACGGCGGCCGCCGCGAGGAGGCCGCGCGACGCGGCTGTCTTCTTCAGGCGCGGCAATGCGCGGATCGACTCGAACGAGATCATTCTTTCTTCTTCCCTGTCAGTTGAGCGCGCCGAATGCGCAGGCCGAACTGCCGCTGACGCTGGCGCTCTGGTTGCCGGTATTGGTCTGGTTGGAGTTCAGTGCCTGGCTGGACAGGCCCTGCACGTTGCTGGCGGTGGAGCCGTTCACGAACGAGCCGACGGTGCCGGTGTTGGCCTGGCCCGTCGTCACCGTGCCCGCGCCGCCGTAGCCGGTGTTGGCGTTGCCCGTGGAGTTGGCGGCGGCGCCGCTGGTGCTGGGCGAATTGGCGACCGTGCTGTTGGTGCCCTGGTTGCCCTGCGCGGTGGCAGTGACGTCGCAGTTGTATTGCTTGCCGATGTAGGTGTTGGTGGTGTAGTTGGCCGCGCCGTAGCTGCCGGCCTTCTTGCGCTGGACCATGTCCTGGATCGCGGCCTGGTTGGCCTTGTCCGCGGAAGACTGGAACTGCCACGCACTGTTCTCGCCCACGTTGTTGGCCGAAGCCCCCACGGCCGCGGCCACGAAGAAGGCATGCACGCCCAGTCGCACGCAGTGCCGGAGCGAAACGAAAGACAAGCGGCGGAGCAACCGGAGATCGCACGCACCGGGGTGAACCAGGACGAGTTGGGTAGGCATAGGATTTCTGCGGGAGAAAGAGAACGTTGAAAAGGGAAGCGGGGTCATGCGCGCGTGGTGCTGCGCGCGTCGGGCATGCGCAATGCGGCTTCGAGCGCCAGGTACTGGGCCTTGGCGACGATGTCGTCAGCGCTCGCGTTGTCCGAGTGCATGACGCATTGCTGCATCAGGTCTTGCACCGCGCGCTGCAGCTGGAGCAGCTCGGTGTTCAACCGGGCAAGGCGAAGGTGCAGGTCAGTCGGCATGTTCATGGGCAGTCCACCTGTTGGCCCCGGGCGGCGGACGCCTCGGCATGGCTTTGCGGCTCGCTGCCGCGAACGCTGTAACCCTGCAGCCACTGCGCGCCAGCGGCCAGGGCGATGTGCACGTCGTCCTCGCGCTCGACGCCGTCGACCACCACGTGCGTCGCGAAGTGCCCGCACAGCGAGACCATTCCCTGCAGGCACTCGCGGCCGAAGGCACCGCTGCGCGCACGGCGCAGGAAGGACGCGTCGAGCTTCACGATGTCGGGGCGGCAGGCCTGCACGGCGGCCAGGTTGTCGCCGCCGGCGCCGAAGTCGCGCAGTGCGATACGGCAGCCGCGCAACTGCAGCTGCGCGCAGAAGTCGCGCGCAGCTTCGAGGTCGGCCAGGCCGCCGCTGCCGGCGATCTCGATCACCAGGCGCGAGGCCAGCGCATATTCGTCGTCGAGCGCCGAAAGCAGCGAGGCCCACCAGTGGTCGAGCTTGGCGCTCTGCGCGCTGATGCGCACGCCGATGTGCGCCGAAGGCCGCAGCCGCAAGGCTTCCATCGCGCGCCGCATCACGAGACGGTCGAAGGCGCGCGCAAGGCCCAGGCGTTGCAGGCACGGCAGAAATACTTCAGGCGCGAGCGACGCGGGTTCGCCGCGGCCCGGCGCAATGCGCGGACGGCCTTCGCGATAGAAGATGGTGGCGATGCCGCCCGCATGCACCACGGGCTGCCATCCGAAGCTCAGGCCCTCGGCCAGCACGGCTTCGCTGACGCGCACCGCGACGTCCATGTCGGCGCGGTAACGCTGGCGCCATCCGTCCGCCCTGCTCTCGCCCGAATCGGGGAAGGGCTGCGCGGTCCACAGCGTGAGTTCAATCTCGGCGGCGCCGAGCTGCTCGGGCGGGCGCACTTCGATCCAGTCGGCATGCAGCTGCGCCATCGCGGTGATGCCCTTGGCGCGCACCGGCTCCGCGCCGAGTTCGGACAGCAGCGTCTCGAGCTCGCGGCTGACGGATGCGCCGGCGCGCACGGTGCCGGTGGCGAAGGCATCGTTGGCCCAGAGCAGGAAGCAGTCGTCGCGCAGGCGGGCGAGATCGGTCTCGGCGGAGCGCAGGAAGTTGGCGCAAAGGCGGCGCTGGATTTCGCGGCTCGCGCTCGATGCGAAGTCTTGCCCGTAGGCTTCGGCGAGGTGCGGCAGGTTCGCGATGAAGACGTAGGCGCAGGGCCTGTGTCGCGGCTGGCGCGCGAAGAGCTCGGCGGGCACGGTGGAGATGAAAGGCACCGAGTCCGCGAAGGGAATGCGCGTTTCCGGCGCGTCATGCGTATCGCGCGGCGTGCGGTCATTTGCGGCATCGCCCTCCGCCGACGCACGCGGTGCCCATTCGGCGGGCATGTCCGCGCCGAGGGGCCAGGTTGTCAGTGGAGAGAGAGCGGGCATTGCATCCTCGATCGAAAATTTCTGCGTCGAATTCACACAAGAGAAGAAAGAGCCACCGCGTTTCTTGCGGCAACAGTCGGCCGTCCCACGTGGCAACGCGGGTTCGAACCGGAGACTGAAAAATCGACGCGCGCACGACAGCCGCCAGACGCTGCAGCCTTCTTTTCAGAAGGCCTTGCGATCGGCTATCGGGTCACGGCGAAGGAGTGCGCTACGGCAAGCGGAGAACGCTTGCGCCCGCGCTGGGGCGGCTAGGAATACGGCATGGACGTGGCCCTCGACTCATCGGCGCCACGCGTTCGTGAGGCAGACCCGCACACGGCACGCCGTGGCTTGTACGTTCGGAAGAACGAGGATCTGTGAACCATCACGTTGCAAGCTCCGTAGGACATGAATTGAAACAAAATGAATACTACGGATTACAGTAGCCGTTGGCATGTGCTTTCGGCCCGCGGATGTGTTCCAGCTCACATTTGTAAACAATGTTCGATGAGTGCCTGTGGCCCAGGCAAGGCCGTGCCGGCGCAATGGCCGTGCGAACGGCTACAGGAGCCCTTCCGCTGGAAGGCATCCAATCGAAGCGCAATTCGGGCGCGAGGCCCGATCACACGAAGAGCAGGGGAAACTTTCAGTTGGCTTTCGCCTGCCGATTGCTCTGTGGGCGGGTGCGGGGAACTACATCGGCGGCATGCGCATACGTCGGTCCGACCGTGTCCAAAGAGCAAGCGGTCGAGGCCATCGCCGCGTGCATGGCACGCATGCCTTTCAAAGGTGCTGAGTGACGATCACCACGACACCTGCAAGAGAAATTGCACCGCCGACGAGTTTCTTGAATGTCTTCATGATGTTCTTCCAGTCTTGTTCAGGAGGAACATCGATGGTGCCGCTCTTGCCATCGCTCGTGGTTTGGCAATCTTCATGCGGAGGATAGGAAAACCTGGAGCCAGGCGGACCCTGGTATACTCGGCCTTCGTTCGGAACTAGTCCGGACGTTGCCTGGCCAGGCAAGCCGAATCTCACACCGGCGCGTCGAAGTCACTGCGACGAGAAAAATAACAGGTGGCTTCCGCAAGTGAAAATTTGCCGTAACCGTGGACCGCGTGAGAGTTCACGACCACCTTCAAGAGCCCGCCTTGCGCGGGCTTTTTCGTTTCTGCCTCAGTGCAGCTGCATCTGCGATTTGACATCCGCCAGCGAAAGCCGCTCTCTTGCGAACTGGCTGGCCCTCAGCCGCACCCGTGCCAGCGCGGCTTCCAGCGACGGTTGCTGCATGAACACCAGAACGCCCCACTTCAGTCCGAGCAGGCTCAGTTCGGCGACACCCGCATAGCGGCCATTGGTGGTTTGCTTGATATCGATCCGGCTCGACCAGCCGTCGGGCAGTTCGACCAGAAGTTGTTGTTGCGTTGAACTCATGATTCGAGGATAGGACGGGGGAGGCGTCACACCTAGGAACTAATTCCTTGGTATTAGAAGATTCTTCGAGCAGCGCGATCATTTCGCCGCTCGCCTTCATCGCCTGGCAGCCAGTCGCTCCCTAGATGCGTTGGCTGCACCCGGTCGATTTGCCGAAAGCCCGAGGCTGGCCCAGAACCTCGCTGAACTCTGGCAACACATGAATCCCGTCCTCGTCCCGACGAACGAGCCCCTTGCCCTCCAGCTCACGCATGGTCTTGTTGACCACCTCGCGCGAGAGCCCCGAGTAAGAGGCGATCACCGACTGCGTGATGCGCTTGTCGTAGCGACCGGCCCCCGCAGGTGCCAAATACGTCAGTTGGCGCAGGACGCGGCTCACCAGGTCTTCCGACGTCAGCGACGACACGCTGCGCATCTGCCCGCGAATGCCGGACATGCGTTTCATCGCGAGCCCCAGCAAGCCCAGCGCCACCTCGGGATGCTTTGCACACAGCTTGCGCAACGCTGCGGCGGGCACCCGGTAGACCGACGACGGCAGCGCGGCGATCAAGCCTTGCTTGGTCTGGTAGCGGTCTTCGCTCAGGGAAGGGCCCAGGAAGAAATCGTCCGGGCGGATGAAGTCGGTCGTGACCTCCATGCCATCGTTGCCGCTGGGGGCCACGACGCGCAACAGGCCGTTGGCAACACAGTAGATGTGGTCTGTCCATTCCCCGGCGACGAGAACATGGGCATTGCGCCGATAGGAGCACAGTTCGCTGGACTGGACGAGCATGTCGCGCTCGGCAGCAGGCAACTTGGCTAGAAGAGGATGCAGGTACATGACGGGAAACGGTCTCCGGTATCGCTGCGAACTTGGCGTCGCAGGGCAGATACCGAGAGTGCGGGCTCGTCATCTGCGGGCTTGACCGCGCGTCTCAATCCTGAGGTCCGGCCTTCTCCAATCCGGTACTTTTTGGCAATTCTTCGTCATTTTTAAGCCAAAGGTTTTCAAAAAATCAACCTTGGTGCTGAAGCAGCCAAAGAAAAACGGGTTGCGGCGAGAGGCTGCAACCCGTCGATTCGGCCACCGGAGGCGGCTCCCGTCACTCCCTGGCGCTGGAGATCCACTCCCGCACGAAGTGCGCGGCCCGAACGCATGCGCGCTCGAAGGCACCGTCCCAGGTCAGTTGCTGCGTGATGACCAGCGCGCACTTCTGTACGCCACTGAGGCTCAGCCTGGCAATGCCGGCATAGGAGCCATGAAGGGTGCGGACGATCTCGAAATCCGCAGTCCAACCGTCGGGGAGGTCGAGAATGTGGGCTGGTGCTTTCATCATGGGCTCGAGGATAGGAGCCCCTGCCCCAGAGGTACAGGAATTAATTCACAAGTGTTAATTTGCCCTTCGAAAGCCACTGACAACCTTCACCAATCGTGAAAAACATCTCGTCCACGACTGCTGCCGGAGTGCCCCAGTCAACCCGTACCTGGCGGGGGCGTTGGCAGCACCATGCACGTGTTTTCGTGTGACCCTCGAGGTGCCCATCTTGAAAAAAGCTCTGATCCTGTTGGCCGCTGGTACCGTTTTTGCCGTGTCGGCGTTTGCACAGAAGCCTGCCGCCACGCCGGCAGCGGCACCAAGCTCCGCTCCCGCGGCACAGGCCGCACCAGCGGCTGCCGCACCGGCCGCCGCTCCCGCCGCCAAGCCAGCCGCGGCCGCAACCACCACGGCAGCAGCTGGCGCCACCGCAGGCCAAGTCTGGGTGAATGGCAAGGTCTACCACTGCGCAAACGACAAGTACTTCGGCAAGACCAAGCACGGTTCGTACATGTCGGAAGCCGACGCAAAAGCCAAGGGCGCCCATGTGGCCCACGGCAAGGCTTGCTGAAAGCAGCCAGACCGCTCTCGCAGTGACCGAGCCCTCCTTGCGAGGGCTTTTTTCATTTCACCATGACTCCAGCACCGAACTTTGCTGGACTACGCCGAAGCCCGATACAGCAGGTTTATCAATAACTTAGGCGAGTCCAACATATGCCGGTGCTTTCCGAAACCTGACCCGGCTTCCCCTCTGATGGCCCCTACATGGCTCTTGGGAATCGGGTCTTTCCGAGGAGTCATCGTGGCAAAACTCAAGCTCACCAAGTCCGCAGTCGATGCGGCACAACCCCAGGCGCAGGCCGTCGAACTCCGGGACACGCTGGTGCCCGGCTTCCTGTGCAAGGTTACACCAGCGGGCCGCAAGGTGTTCATGCTCCAGTACCGCACGAACGCTGGCGAGCGGCGCAAGCCCGCCCTGGGCCTGTACGGGGAACTGACCGTCGAGCAGGCCCGCTCGCTGGCCCAGGAATGGCTGGCCGAGGTGCGCCGGGGCGGCGACCCCAGCGCGGCCAAGGCCGCCGCCCGTTCAGCCCCCACGGTCAAGGAGCTGTGTACCAAGTTCATGGAGGATTACTCCAAGCAGCGCAACAAGCCCAGCACCCAGCGCGGGTATCAGGCCGTCATCGACCGCTGCATCGTTCCGATGCTGGGCCGTTTGAAGGTCCAGGACGTGAAGCGCCCGGACGTGGCCACGGCGATGAAGAAGATGGCGCACAAGCCGGCCGAGGCCAACCGTGCTTTCAGCGTGATGCGCAAGATGTTCAACCTGGCCGAGGTGTGGGGCCACCGGCCTGACGGCACCAACCCCTGCCGCCACGTCCCGATGTACCCCAACGGCAAGGCCACCCACCTCATCAGCGACGAGGACATGGGCAAGCTGTTTCGGCGACTGGAGCACATCGAAGCCGAGGGTCTGGAGAACTACGTCATCCCGCTGGCGATCCGCCTTCAATTCGAGTTCGCCGGCCGCCGCTCCGAAATCGTGACGCTCCGATGGGATTGGGTGGACCTGGACAACCGCCGCGTGGTCTGGCCGGACAGCAAGACGGGCGGCATGTCCAAGCCCATGAGCGAGGAAGCCTATCGACTGCTCTCGACGGCGCCACGGCAGGAAGGCACTCCCTATGTGCTGCCGTCTCCAAGCCATCCCGGCAAGCACCTGACCACGGGCGAGTATTACGGCGGCTGGAGCCGCGCCCTCAAGGCGGCGGGCGCCACGCACGTCGGCACGCATGGCATCCGCCACCGCTCCGCGACCGACATTGCCAACTCGGGCATCCCGGTCAAGGTCGGCATGGCGCTGACGGCGCACAAGACCGTGGCGATGTTCATGCGCTACGTCCACACCGAGGACGATCCGGTGCGCAAGGCGGCCGAGCTGGTGGCGAACCGGCGCAAGACGATCACCGAGGCGCAGCGGCCTGCGGAGGTGGCTGCATGACCAAGAAGGCGCCTGCGATGGCGGGAGTCGCACCCGCCGCCGTGCCTGCCGGCTACGCCAGCATCCACGGCGGCATCGTGGATCTGCTCGATGCCGCGCGCCAGACGGCAGCGCGCAGCGTCAATGCGCTGATGACGGCCAGCTACTGGGAGATTGGCCGCCGCATCGTGGAGGCCGAGCAACAGGGCAAGCGGCGCGCGGGTTATGGCGAGCAGTTGATCGAGCGGCTGGCAAGCGACCTCACCCAGCAGTTCGGCCGTGGCTTCAGCCGTCAGAACCTGCAGCAGATGCGGTCGTTTTTTCTGACCCGGCCAATTCGCCAGACAGTGTCTGGCGAATCTTCCCCGGAGCCAGTGCGGCCTTGGCGGCTGGACGAGCTGGCGCAGGTCTTCACGCTGCCGTGGTCGGCCTATGTGCGGCTGTTGTCGGTCAAGGACGAGCATGCGCGCCAGTTCTATGAAGCCGAGGCCTTGCGCGGCGGCTGGAGCGTGCGCCAGTTGGATCGGCAGATCGGCAGCCAGTTCTACGAGCGCACGGCGCTGTCGAAAAACAAGGCGGCGATGCTGGCCAAGGGCGCGGTGGCCAAGCCCGAAGATGCCGTCGCGCCCGGCGATGCCATCAAAGACCCCTATGTGCTGGAGTTCCTCGACCTCAAGGACGAGTATTCGGAGTCCGATCTGGAGGCCGCCTTGATCCGGCGGCTGGAAGACTTCCTGCTCGAATTGGGTGAAGGGTTCACCTTCATTGGACGGCAGCGGCGCTTGCGCATCGACCAGACCTGGTATCGGGTGGACTTGCTGCTGTTCCATCGCAAGTTACGCTGCCTGGTCATCATCGACCTGAAGCTGGGGAGTCTGACGCATGCGGACGTAGGCCAGATGCACATGTACTGCAACTATGCCAAGGAACACTGGGCCTATCCCGAGGAGAACCCGCCGGTGGGGCTGATTCTTTGTGCCGACAAGGGGCTCGCCCTGGCGCGGTATGCGCTGGAGGGCTTACCCACCAAGGTCATGGCGGCGAACTACCGGATGGTTCTGCCGGATACCGATGTGCTGCAAAAGGAACTGGAAAGCACGCGGCTCTTGCTAGAGTCTCGCGGAACGATTCGTCCCAAGACGTGGAAGCGGTAGACACACCTGCGGAGCTATACGCCTGTTTGGAGATTGGGCAGAACCTCAGTCTGTAGTCGGTTTTACGGCTTTCTTCCGTGAGGAGGAAGAAGGCAACGACGGCAAACATTCAAACAAACGTTCCGCATAGACGAATCCCATCCGCCTTACTGCGTCCTGATCGAAATACAGTAGCCATGCGGCAAGTAGCGCCAGCGAAATGAGCAATGTCAAGCCTGCGGCAAGCCCTGGATCGGCAAGGTGCACCAAGTCAAATTGGAGAGGTGCTACCTGCAAAATCTTTGCAATCAACAATCCGTAGACGACGCCCATGAGGCACGACAGGATACCGACAGGCTTCATCGCCAGCATGTTGCGATGAAATCCATAGGCGATGTTCTCTTTCAGCAAGAGCTGCTTGTTGGAACGCGTGAGTTCGCGAAGCCGCTTAGTGGCACCGATGTAGATGTCGTCTGCCTTGTCTGGGTTTGCTGATTCTTCTTCTGCCGTTGGCATGGCGATACCCAACTTGGCAGTGATCGCCGTGTGATAACGCTGCTTGCTGACACCATCAAGGAACTTGTCGCGGTGGCGTAGTGCGATGGTCGTGGGCATGCCACCCCATTTTGAGACCAGCATCTCTTCAAGTTTTTTACCACGTCCGCGCGCTACGCTCGCGAGTGCATAGATAGCGCCGCAGCCGCCCAGCAGGCCGATCACACCTGTAAGCACAGGGTGCCGAGCCCCGTAGACGCACAACAGCGGCACCAGCACGGGTAAGGCCACAAGAAGGCCAGGGATAACACGTGCCTTGCGCTCGTAGGGGTCTTTGACCAGTTCAAAAATTGTTGTCATGTGAAGTCAGGCCTGTGCCGCCAAGGCGTCGATATAGGGTTGGATTTCATCGCGGTTTTTCAGCGTGATCTGCTGTGCGAGGGGGTCTGGTGCTTCCTTGGTATGCAAACCCAAACGTCTCAGCGTGTAGTACAGAAACGCTTGGCGGCATGGAAGTTTGACCTCTCCATCTTCCATGCCGTAGTCCAACTCTAAGACTCGTTTCTTGGCTGCAGGCAAATCGGGATGCGGTGCAAGTACCAGCGTCAATACAGTTTGCCAATGCGAATCTTGGTTGGAGTCCACTTGGGTCGCCTCGAAGCCATCGATGCGCAGGATTCGAGCAAGGACGAAATCGCTGAAGCGCTGGCGCTTGTGGCAAAACGCGCGCATGTGCCAGCGAAAACCGTCATTGCCAAGGGCGTGGGGAGACAGCAAGCGAACCGATTCATCCAACGACGTCATGGACTGGTAGCTCACCAGAATGGATTCCTGCTGGCGGATTGCGCGCACCACTGCTTCGACGGTCTGCTCATTGATCGTGCGCCAAGGGGACGGGGCCCAATCTGTCTCCGGCGCGGAGCCGATGAAGCTGGCCGTCGGCTCGACAATTCCCATCTTTGTCGCTAGCAGTTCTGCTAGATAGCGTTGCGCCGAGCTTCGTTGGTAAAGCGGGTGAAAACTCTGCGCTGCCGTGTAGGTCTTGGAGCTGCGGTCGTAAGTCAGGTTGCTCGGCGCCAACTCCATGTACTTGGAAATGTCCAGCGATGCCTGCGGGACCGAAATACCAAAGTGCTCGGTGAGATCCATCCGGTTGATGCGCCGCTCCCAGCGCAGACGGAAATCGATGAATTGAAGTCTGCTCTCCAGCCCCCAACTTAGCCCCTTAGGCTCAGCAGGTTCGGCGGCAGGAAAGGAAGGTTTTTGCATCAGTCACGCCTAAAAAGTAGACGGATATAAAAAATCGTCGTACATTAACTATACGCGATCATCCTTCGGTCGTCTACCCGGAGACCCCAGTGCCTACAACCATCACGTTTTTTCCCGTCGACAACGGGGACATGACCCTCATCAAGTTCGGCGATCTCGACGCGACGACTCTGCTGATCGACGTAAACATCAGGCAAGACGCCGACGACCCTGACGGGGAGGCGCGCGATGTCGCCAAGGATTTGCGCGAACGACTGAAGAAGGATGAGAACGGCAGGCCGTATGTCGATGCGTTCCTGCTGAGCCACCCGGATCAAGACCATTGCCGAGGGTTGAAGCGACACTTCTACCTAGGGCCACTCGACAAGTACCCGGACGACAAGAAGGACGACAAGGACAAGAAAATCGTGATCCGCGAGATGTGGTCGTCCCCGATCGTGTTTCGACGCGCCAGCAAGACGCACACCTTGAGCGACGACGCCAAGGCATTCAACACGGAGGCGCGTCGGCGCGTGCAACTGAACCGTGACAAGAATTTCGCCGTCGGGAACGGTGACCGCATTCAGATCATGGGCGAGGACATCGACGGAAAAACCGATGATCTCACTTCGATTGTGCGGAAGGTGGACACGCGCTTTTCAACGATCAATGGCAAGAGTTCCGCATTCTTTTCTGCGTTTCTTTTGGCTCCACTGGACGCCCAGGATGACGAGGAAGAGGAAGAGTGCCTGGTCAAGAACCAGTCCAGCGTTATTCTGAACATCACGTTGGCGGCTGACGCGCAGACGCCGGATGGTGCGAAATTCCTTACTGGTGGCGATGCTGAGGTGTTCATCTGGAACCGCCAGTGGCAACGCCACAAGGCTGAAGCAGATGTGCTTGAGTACGACATCATGCAGGCGCCTCATCATTGTTCCTGGCATTCGCTGTCCTATGACAGCTGGTCCGACTACCGTGAAAAAGCCAAGCTCGATGCTGATGCTCGCAAGGCGCTTTCGCAGACCCGTGACGGCGCCGTCATCGTCGCCAGCTGCAAGCCGATTGCAGATGATGACAGCGATCCGCCCTGCATCCGTGCGAAGCGTGAGTACGTGACGATCGTGGACGAAGCAAAAGGCGAGTTCTACTGCACAGGCGAGTACCCCAGCGAAAAGTCCGTGGAACCGCTCGTTTTCACCGTAACCGCTCAGGGTGTGCAACCTCCCGCGAAGAAGGAGTCCGGATCGAAGGCCGCTGCCGTGGTGACCTCTGCGCGCACCCCCATGCCGCACGGAGCATCATGACGGGCACCATCGCAGACGCACTGCATCAACTTCAGCGGCATCGAGGCCTTATCCGCGTTGGCGAGCCAAGGACAACTGGTGCATCGACGGAGATTGAAGTCGATGTTGCGGTCCAACTGCCGAACAGGTCTCGGCGCAATGGTATCTCTGAGACCGGAGTGCGCACCGTCGAGACGTGCGTGCTGGTATTCGGTAGTGACTGGCCCCTGTCTGCACCCGAGCCCTTCTTACGTGCGGACTTCCCGCTCAACTTGCCGCACATCAACCCCCATCGCCAAGGCGAGTTAGTCTCGCCGTGCCTATTCGAAGGGTCGTTGAACGAGCTGCTGCATCGGTTTGGCCTGGACGCCGTTGTCGATCAGTTGATCGACTGGCTGCACAAGGCCGCGGCCGGAACACTCCTGGACCTGGAGCAGGGGTGGGAACCAACGCGCCGAGACAGCTGTCCTTCGACCGTTGTATTCAGTGCCGAGAAGGTCGCGGCCGCCGCTCCCGCTGACGGCACGATTCTGGTGGTTCCCGCAGGCTACGTGACGATCGATGGCGGTCTGTACGCCATCATCAACGCCGAACTGACCGCACAAGTCGATCCTGTGTTTTATCAGGATGTTCACAACGACAAGCTGGGCAAATGGGGGAACGGCCATGCCGCGGCCTTCATCGCGCGCGCTCCGATGACCGACGGCCTCCCGCATGTGATCGGACGCTATCAACCAGAGACAGTTGTCGATCTCGCGACGCTGCTCGATCGAGCAGCGGAGCTTGGTATTGATCGCGACGCTTTGGCCCAGGAAGTGGACGGTTATTTCGGACGCTCAATCCTGGATATGCGACAGGACTCGCATGGCTGGGTGCATGGTTTGTACGCGATTGTGATTCTGGCTGTGCAAAGGCCAGCGTCGCTTGTGGGCTCGCCAGGGAGGAGTGTCGAGGTATTGCCCTATGTGGTGCGCTATGAACTCAACGCTCAATCGCTCCTGGAGCGTAACGCCACGGTTCACCCGGCCTTTCACGCGCATGCGTTGTCTCCTGAACTGCTGGCAAGGACGTCCGGCATTCCATACGCAGCCACATCACAGCCGCTGGTCGTGCTCGGCTGCGGAAGCGTGGGATCGAAAGTCGCGATGCAACTGGGGCGAGCGGGCTTTGGTTCGATGACTTTCGTCGACAACGAACCCATGTCGCCTCACAACGCCGCGCGGCATGCACTCATTGAGCGGGCATCAGTTCTGGTTCCGCCTCGGAAGTCGGCGCTGATGAAGACAGCCTTTGAATCGCTGTCGCATCTTCAATCGCGAGCGTTCGACACCGACGCAGTGACTCTTTTGGTCGATCCGGAACAGTTTGCGGCAACCGTTCCGCAGGATGCGGCCCTCATCGTGGATGCGACGGCGTCACTTCAGGTGCTGGCTGCAGAAACACAATCGGCAGCGTTGGATCAATCCCCAGCCCGATTGGCACGGATCGCGATGTATGGTCAGGGGCGCTGTGTGGCGGTATTGCTCGAAGGAGCTGGCCGTGCCGGCCGAGTTGACGACCTCACGGCGTTCTTGTTCGAGTGCTGCCGGTTTGCACCGGAACTGCGTGCGTCGATTGCCGGCGAGACGTCTGAGCCGACTCGGATTTTCGTGGGTGACAACTGTCGTTCGCTGACGATGCCTATGTCTGACGCCGTTGTTTCGCGGTCGACGTCACTGGCCGGCCTGCAACTGGAACGATGGCTCGTTGATGGGCTTCCGAAGGAAGCGACGCTTTGCGCCGGAATCTCAGATGCCGAAGGCCTTGGAATGGCATGGACCCGCGCCAGCCTTGGCCCGACCACTGCGCTTGAAGTCGCAGACGATGGTGGCTGGAACATTCGGGTCCTGTCCCCAGTTGCGCAAGCAATCCATGCTGATGCGCTGCGCTGGGGTGCTCTGGAAACAGGCGGCGCCTTGATCGGCCGCATCTCGTTTGAAAATCGAACCATCACCATTGCAGGCCTTGTTGAGGCACCGCCTGACAGTGTTCGAGAGGCCGCCCGCTTCGTCCTCGGAACCAACGGGCTTGTTCAAAATTTGCGCGCCGCAAACGCGGCCTCTTTGGGGTATCTCGCCTTTATAGGAACGTGGCACAGCCACCCGAAAGGCGGCGCACATTCGGGTATCGACCGAAATACATTGCGCGGCATCGCCGAGGATGCTGGCGGCCTTCCGGCCGTGTCGTTGGTATGGACTCCGACAGGACTCACGTGTGCGGTGGATCGCTGGTAGGTGCAAAGCCACCGGCACTTTGTTGGCATAAAACAAGAGGGATGTATGGCTGACTACTTCGAGATCGACTTTCTTGGCGTCGAAACAGCGAAAAGCGGGGACGCGATCACGCTGCGCTACTCGGTGAATGGCACCGAGGGCGTGCACGTTGTTGACGGTGGGTATCTGGATACGGGTGATCAGATAGTCGAGCATCTGAAGACGTACTATGGAACAACAGTCATCGACCATGTGATCCTCACGCACCCAGATCGCGATCACGCCAACGGACTACGAAAAGTCCTGGAGCAATGCACGGTCAGGAATCTTTGGATCAACCGGCCGTGGATATACGCGGACCAGTTGATCGATCGCTTTGAGACCTATGAATCGGTTGAAGCCCTGCGACGGAAGTTGCGCTCAATCTACGATGCCACGGCAATTCTTGAGGATATTGCGGTGGAGAAGGGAATTCCAATCCATGCCCCCCTTCAGGGGCAGAGCATCGGTCCGTTCGCGGTCATGGCACCTACCCTGGGGCGCTACTTGGACCTGATCGTGGACTCCGCGAAGACACCGGAAGCTGTCGAAGAAAGTGCTTTTGATAGCGCGCTGAGCAGCATATTCCGGGCAGTGAAGGCCGCGACCGCCTACATCAAGTCCCTGTGGGGCGAGGAATATTTCCCGCCTGAGCCGACCAGTCGTGAGAATGAAATGAGTGTGGTGCAGTCGGCTGTCTTGAACGGTCATCGCGTCATGCTTACTGGCGATGCCGGGCGTGAAGCACTGCAGGAGGTGATCGACTACGCACCTTTCGTGGGACTCGCGCTGCCAGGTATTCGGTATTTCCAAGTGCCCCATCACGGCGGGCGACACAACGTTTCGACCGAAGTCTTGGATCAACTGCTCGGCCCACGGTTGAACAGTATGCCGGACAAGCACCATTGGAATGCCATATGCAGTTCTGCCAAGGCGGATGAGGATCATCCGCGGAAGTCGGTGATTCGCGCCGTATTGCACCGGGGTGGGCACTGGGCGGCAACTGAAAGCCAGAACATACGCATCGGGGCAGGCATCACCCGCGATGGCTGGGTGCCGATTCCCCAGGCGGCGTATCCGGAAGATCAAGAAAATTGACAGCGCCTGAAGGCCAGCACCACTTTTCAACTGCCTGCTGGCAACTTGGCCTGCATCCCGACGTTCCTTCGTCGGGCTCATGGGCTGCGCCCCGAGCTTCGTGCCGAATCGCAGTCATCCGGCTTCAAGCCCGGACGCTCTGATCTGGACTGACGCTTCGGACCTGCGCGCTACGCTTGTCAATACCGGGGTGGCTGCGTGGTGAGGTGTGGCGGCTTGCTGTTCCCTTCATCGTGCCACGGCGTGCTCGCCGTCAATGACTGCGCACCTTCGGCGCTTGCGGCCTGGCGGCCGTCTTCGATCTTTGACTGCTTGCGCTGCGCCGTGCCCTGCAAGGGCTGGGCAATTCCGCCCGGTAACCTTACAGGAGTTCACCATGAACCACGCATTCATCACGGACGAGCAGCGCATCGTGCTGCTGGCCAACGGCCGCGAATCCTTGGAGAACCCGGACTTCGATCCGGCCCCAGTGGTCAAGCTGTTCACGCCGGATGCCGGCGCGACCTGGCTGCTGACCGAGATTGATCCCGATGACCACGATCACGCCTTCGGTCTTTGCGACCTGGGCCTAGGGATGCCGGAAATCGGCTGGGTCAGTCTTTCCGAACTGGCGACCGTGCGCGGGCGGCTGGGCTTGCCGGTAGAGCGGGATCTGCACTTTCGTGCCGAGAAGCGGCTGAGCGCCTATGCGCGCGATGCGCGGCTGGCGGGGCGTGTCGTTGTCTGACCTGGTTCTGGGGCGCCGCAAGGCGCTCCTGAGCGTTCTCAATCATTTCAGGAGGTCAAGGCCATGAGCAGCCACCACGACTACATCCTCGAAATCACGGCAGAGCATGATGCGTTCAAGCCGTTCCCACCGGAGAACGGCCAGCCCTTGCGCTTTGCGCTCGGCGACGCGGTGATCTATACCAACGAGTTTGGCGCACAGTTCCGGTGCCGCGTCACCGGGTTTTATCGTCCCAGCGGACTTTCGGGCCTGTACGCGCGCGGTGCGCGCTACCTGCTGGACTCGTCATCGCCGTGGATGCCGGTGTCGGAAGCCAGCCTGCGCCCCGACGACCCGGCCTGATGCCTTCGCGCCCCTGGCGGGGCGCTGCGCGCTGCGCTTGCCTCCAGGGGAAAGCCCTGCGGGCTATCCCCGCCGCGCAGGCTTGGCGCCCCTCTCGCGCAGCGAACCGGCTGGTGCCGGATCGCTCCCTTCATGCCGGACATTACGATGGCACTTCGGGCGTGGGTGTGTCGGGTTCGTAGTCGCCCAGCCACTCGAAGAGACGTTCGATATCGCAGTCCAGCTGGTTCAGCGTGGCCTGGGCCATTGCGTACCAGGTGGTGCCGTCGTCCGTTTCTTCGGAGGCGGACAGCAGGACGTTGAGCTGTGCGCGCCGTCCCAGCAGGCGCTGCATCTCGTTGCCTACCGTCTTGCGGTCGGTGGTCCAGATGAGGGTCGGCAGAAAGATGCCAGGCCCTTCTGCTCCAGGCGCAGGCGTTCCGGGTTGCATGGGATCGCTCATGGTGGTTCTCCAGAAGGTGGAGATTCCACGGTAGGCATTGGCCCGTGACCGGGCCACTCGAAATTCGCGCTATTTCGGGGGGATTTCGGGATCAGCGCCGATCGGCCGTGGCGCAGTCATGCGGGCGGGCTGCCTTTGAGCCGGTGCTTACCAGGGCTTCCAGCGCCGCTGGGGTGTTTGCGGCACGGCGCCGAGCAATTGGATCGGCGGCAGTGCATGGGGCGCATTGTTCCTGGGGAAGCGCCGGCGCACTTCGCATTCCAGTTCGTGCGCGAGGCCGCGTGCGTCCTTCTCGCCGCGCAGTGCCCGTTGCCGCCAGTCTCGGGCCTGGGCCATCAGTTCATCGTCTTGTAGGGCTCGTATGTCCATGCCATTGCCATTTTGCCGATGGCTGGGTGGGTAGCTGTCCACGGGGATTTCATTGAAGTCATGTGGGCGTCCCCGGCCACCTGGGAGATGGCCGGTCGCGCTCTCGTGCTAGCGCATCGAGCCGCCTGCGGCGTCTCGCCCCCTTCGGGCTTCGATCGTTCCCTCACTCCGTTCGGCTGACGCCTCCGGCCCGGCTTCCAGCTTCGAGCCTGCGCGCTTCGCTTGCCGTGCGGTCGGCTTGTGGGATGGCCGTTGCCATGTCCAGTCCTCTTCCCTGACTTCATCACCTTGTCCGCGACTGTAGCCCGCGGCCGTGTGCCGTCAAGGCGCGCAGGGCCGTGTCCTCGGCTGCGCCTGCGGGCCGCCCCCACCCTGCGCTTGTTTCCTTGACGGCCCCCGTCCGCGCGCTCCCTTTCGTCGCGGGCGATGAACTCAGGAAAGACGGTGGCAACAGGGCCAACCGGGTTCCTCGCGCCGACCGCACCGAACAGCCGAAAGGCTGGGCTCCGAATCTTGGAATCCGGTGTGCGGTTTTCTTCAACAGCCTTTTTGTTCAGGAGAACGACATGCTTGCAACCCGTTTCGCCTCCCACTCCCCGACGCTGCGCAGCGACTACCCGCTGTCGGATGACCAGATTCGCAGGGTGGCCCCGTCCATCTTCGCGGATGCCCCGCATGAGAGCCGTTCCGAGCGGTACGCCTACATCCCCACGGCTGCGGTTCTGACCGAACTGCGCAAGGAGGGGTTTCAGCCCTTCATGGTGACGCAGACCCGCGTGCGCGATGAAGGCAAGCGCGAGCACACCAAACACATGCTGCGTCTGCGCCACGCCAGCCAGATCAACGGCGCGGAAGCTAACGAGATTGTGCTGCTGAACTCGCACGATGGCACGAGCAGCTATCAGATGCTGGCGGGCCAGTTCAGGTTCGTTTGCAGCAATGGCCTTGTTTGTGGTGACACGGTGGCCGATGTGCGCGTGCCCCACAAAGGCGACGTGGCCGGACTGGTGATCGAAGGCGCGTATCAGGTACTGAGCGGCTTTGACCGCGTGCGCGATTCCCGCGATGCCATGCGCGCAATCACCTTGGACGATGGTGAATCCGAAGTGTTCGCCCGCGCCGCGCTGGCACTCAAGTACGACGACCCGAACAAGCCCGCGCCCGTCACGGAATCGCAAATCCTGATGCCGCGCCGGTTTGAAGACCGCCGCCCCGACCTGTGGAGTGTGTTCAACCGCACGCAGGAGAACTTGACCAAGGGCGGATTGCATGGCCGCAGCAGCAATGGACGCCGCCAGAGCACCCGGCCCGTGCAGGGCATTGATTCCGACATTCGACTGAACCGCGCCCTGTGGCTGCTGGCCGATGGCATGCGCGCCCTCAAAGCTTAGCCGTTCCCCCGCCGGAGGGGCGGTTTCCCCTCCATTCCCTTGCTTCACTCGATTGGAGATTCACCATGAACGCCGTTACCTACATCGAAACCCAAGCCCTCGACACCCGCGCCAATGTGCTGCAAGCCGCCGACCCGAGCAAGCACATGATTCTGGTTCCGCTCTCGCGGTTGGTGCTGCGTCCCACGGGCCGCAACGTGCGCAAGGCTGTCCCGCGCATGTCCATCCCTGAACTGGCCGCGTCCATTCAGCGCGTGGGCCTGCTGCAAAACCTGATCGTGATTCCCGCCGCCGATGGCCTGCATTACGAGGTGGTGGCCGGTGGGCGCAGGCTGGCCGCATTGAAGTTGCTGGCGAAAAAGCACCGCATCGCCAAGGATTGGGACGTGCCTTGCCTGCAGGTGGCCGATGGCACCGCACGCACGGCGAGCCTCACCGAGAACGTGCAGCGCGAAGCCATGCACCCGGCCGACCAGTTTGAAGCCTTCGCGGCGCTGGTGGCCGAAGGCCGACCGATTGAGGACATTGCAGCGGATTTCTCCGTCACGCCGCTGGTGGTGCAGCGCCGTTTGAAGCTGGCGAACGTCTCGCCGCGCCTGATGGCGGACTACCGGGCCGACGCCGTGAGCCTTGACCAACTGATGGCCCTTTCCATCACCGACGACCACGCCGCGCAGGAAAGCGCGTTTTACGATGCGCCGCAATGGCAACGTCAGCCGTCCGCGCTGCGCGAACGCCTCACCGAGCGCGAGATTGACGCTTACCACCATCCTCTGGTGCGCTTCGTCGGACTGGACAGCTACGAAGCCGCAGGCGGCGGCATCCGCCGCGACCTGTTCGCGGAAGGTGATACGGGCGTGTACCTGACCGACGCCGCGCTGCTGGAACGGCTGGCACAAGACAAGCTGGCGGGCATCGCCGCCGAAGTGAAGGCCGAGGGCTGGGCTTGGGCCGATGCCACGCCGGGCGTGACCCACGCTGACCTGCACGCCTTCCAGCGTGCTCCGAGAGAGCGGCGCGAACCCAACAAGCGCGAAGCGCAGCGCATCGAGAAGCTGCAAGCCAAGATGCAGGAGGTCGCCGAAGCGGTGGATGCCGCGGTGGACGCCGAGGACGAGGACAAGGCCGACGCGCTGCAAGAGGAAGGCGAGCGGCTGGGCGAGCAGTTGCAGGCGCTGGAGGATGGCTTGCAGGGATATGCCGCGAACGTGAAGGCCGCAGCCGGGGCCATCGTCACCATTGACCGCAACGGCGAGGCCGTGATTCATCGCGGGCTGCTGCGCGAGGCCGAGGCCAAGGCGCTGCGCACGCTCGAAAAGCTGCGCCTAGGGTTCAGTGGCGCGGATGCTGCCAGCGATGACGAAGGCGAGGAAGACGAAGCGCCCAAGGCCGCAGCGATTTCCGACCGGCTGGCCCAGCGCCTGAGCGCCCATCGCACCGCTGCGCTGCAAATCGAAGTGGCCCAGCATCCGCAAGTCGCACTGGCCGCGCTGATGCATGGCATGGTGCAGACCGTCTTGCGAGGCCGCTACTACGGCCACGATCTACCGCTGGGCGTGCGCCTCACGGTGCAGGACCGGCTGGAAGGCATGGCCCCGGACTGGCCGGAATCGCCTGCCGCCGTGGCACTGCGCGAATTGCAAGAGGCATGGAGCGGCAAGCTACCCGAGGACAGTGCCGAACTGTTCGCCGCGCTGCTGGCGATGGAGCAAGGCGAGTTGGTCAAGTTGCTGGCGGTGTGCGTGGCCTCGACGGTTGATGTGGTGACACCGCGCGCCACGGCGCAGCAACCCGGTGCGGAACTGGCGCAGGCCGTGGGCCTCGATATGGCCGCATGGTGGAAGCCGACCGCCGAAGGGTATTTCAAGCACGTTCCGAAGGTGGTGGTTCTGCAAGCCGTGGGCGAATTTGCGCCCGAGAGCGTCAATCGGCTGGCGAAGCTCAAGAAGGCCGACATTGCCAGCGAGGCCGAGCGGCTGGTGAACGGCAAGGGTTGGATGCCTGCCATCTTCAAGACGGAAGACGGGCCCGAGAAAGGCCCGCAGGACGGTGCGGAGGAAGTCGCCACCGAGGCGGATGAACCCACTGAAGTGTTGGCCGCTTGACCCGCGCTGAAGGCGCGCGCCCCGGCCTCGACCGGGGCGCTTCGCTGTCAGGAGCACCCCCCATGACCCGCACCACCACCAGCCGCCCGCGCATGGCGGCGATCTACTCCCCCGGCACGGTACGCGCTCGCCGCTGGCACGGCGATGGCGACGTGCGCGGCTACCGCCCGCCCTCGGGCTGGACGGCCCGCGCAGACCTCACCGATATTCACCCCATCACGGGCCGCGCTTTGGTGCGCGCCATGTGGTGGATCATCGAGACGAAGGAATAACCGTCGTCAACACCGCGCCCAGGCCGTTCCGCCCTGGGCGCGGTGAACTTCAAAAAATCCGGGCGCGGCGGTGGCCGCGCCCGGTGTTGAAGGCCAATAGCCCAATCAGAACGCCGCAGCCTTCGCAATGGCTCAGTGCGGCATTGAGATTTCGGCTGGCCCCCTCATATTGCTTGCTTCATGTTTGTAAAACAGTGTCTTCAGGAGGGAATCTAGATGAAGCTTGCTGATATTTTGAAGGACCTTGACGCAGAGAAAGATCCGGACGAAATTTTGATTGAAGTCACGTCGGAAATTTTGAAGCGCTGCGGCCTGCAAATCACATTGGAAAGCCGATGGGAACATTCTGGGCATAAAGACTGGATGTACCGTGTTGACCCGGAAAATCCAAGCATTCCCTTGAAACGTCACATCCACATTGCAAGGAGCAAGCACACCAGCTCAAAAGGTATGCAGGCCTCATGGAATGACGATGGTTCTCGTCACGACAGGGGGTCTTTCAACACCTCTGTCGGTGACACGGCGCGCGTTAGGGAGATTGCGAGAAGCGTTCTGAGTCTCCCGCCAAATGTCACGCTCGAAAGCGCTGACCATCCCGGAGTTGCTGGATCTTGGGTTGACGAAGTGCGGTTTTCCACGGATGGGAAGGTTGCCTACGTTTCCATTCGCGCGCTTTAAGAATGACAGCGTGAGGTGAGCGTGTCGGCGAGTTGCGCCGCCGGGCTTTCGGGCTGCGCCCCGTGCCGACTCCGGCGTCACGGCCATCCGGCTTCAATCCCTCACGCCTTCGCGCCTGCGGCGCTGCGCGCTGCGCTTGCCTCCAGGGGATGGGCGCAAGGCCCATCCCCGCCGCGCAGGCTTGGCGCCCCTCGATACCACCGAACCGGCTGTGCCGGATCGGGCCGGCCAGTGCCTCGCCGCAATGGACGGGTTGGCGAACACGCTGGAGCTTGCTGCGGCAGGTTGTGCGAATCGGTGCCGTCCTCAACGCTGGAGGTTCTCACCCATCACGTCACGAAGGACGGTTCACGGACAGCCCGCCCGGCCTCGCTATGGAGCTTCCACGCCACGCCTCAAGACCGGCGCCGCTCGGTGCGGCCGGGGCGTTTTCGCTTGTCGTCGGGTGGTTGACCTGGCCCGCGTCAGTGGGCGAGCCGGTGCAGCCTTTGTGCGGGGATGCCGAGCCGGCCCTGCCTCCGTTCGGTGCGGTTCGGCCCAAGGCGTCCTTGTGTTGTTGTGAATCCTGGCGGTGGCGCGGCTGCGCCTCGGGCTTCATGGCTGCAACCGTCCAGCGAAAACAATTTCCCCTCTGCTGCGCAGATTCCTCGCGGGCCAAATTGTTTTCTCCTCCCGGTGCTCCACTGCGTTGCGCCCGCAAGCGGTGCAGCCCGCCCGTCCCCCGCCGGCCGGATCACAACAAGGACGCGATGGGCGCGAACCTTGTTCCACCAAAAGGAGATCCATCATGGCCAACATCGGCACCTTCACCGCAGACAAAGACGGCTTCACCGGCACGCTTCGCACCCTGACGCTCAACGTCAAGGTCAAGCTGGTGCCCAACGACAAGGGCGACAACGAGAAGGCCCCGGACTTCCGCCTGCAGGCGGCCAGTCACGACATCGGCGCGGCGTGGAAGAAGACCAGCGAAGCTGGGCGGGAGTACATCTCTGTGACCCTGGATGATCCTTCGTTTCCGGCAACGGTCTATGCCCGGCTAATCGAAGGCGAGAACGGCACGCACGACTTGATCTGGTCGCGCAGCAAGCCCCAGGCGGCCTGACGGCCGCCAGCGCCCCGTCCACCGCGGCGGGGCGCAGTGCTGCCTTCGCGGCACTTCAAGGAGGCGACACCATCGCCTGGGTTGCGCCGTGTCGAGTTGCTTCCTGGGCGTTGCAGCCTTCGGTTGCAAGAATGGCCGGGCGTGTCGGTGCCTTGCACCGCCGGGCTTTGCGGGCTGCGCCCCGTGCCGACTTCGCCGTCACGGCCATCCGGCTTCAATCCCTCACGCCTTCGCGCCTACGGCGCTGCGCGCTTCGCTTGCTTCCCGGGGAAAGCCCTGCGGCCTATCCCCGCCGCGCGATGCTTGGCGCCCCTGCAGTCCCCGAACCGGCGGCGCCGGATCGGCCACGCCAGCGACGTCGCACGCTATGGCGTGTCACTCTTCTTCGTCACAGTCTCCAACTGCTGGCGCACCTGCGCCAGCAGTTGATCGACCTGCTGCAGGTCGTCGCCGGCATAGGCCAGCGTCAGCAGCGTGAGCGGGTGGATCTCCATGACCTCGCACAGCTCGGCGAGCTTGTTCAGGGTCGGACTTTTGAGGTCGCGCTCCAGCGTACTCATGTAGGTGCGGCTGGACACGTCGGAGAACGCCTCCTGGCTCAATCCACGCGCTTTCCTGATGGTCTTTAGTGCCTCCGACAATGTATGTTTCGCTGCCAACCTTGGATCTCCCCAAAATCCAAGATGACAGTCGATTGCGCCCTATAGGACTACAACCTATAGTGTTCATTCATGTAAACCTACCGCTTTTGTGCTTTTACGGAAATCCGTATCTGCGGTTTTGGACGGAAGCGCAAAGCCGCTTGCGTGCCTTTCCTCAAACCCGCCGATACGGTTCTGCGCTTTCACTCTTCGGCGGTTTTGTACGAATGAGGGGGTATCTATGAACCGGCTCATCACCGAGGACGAGCGCAAGCAACTGCTGGAACACGGCCGGGTCCGGGCCGCTGGCTTGGCCAATGACCCGTTGCCCGTGGTGCGGTTGTTCACGCCAGATGCGCACGCCACCTGGCTGCTGACTTCGCTCGATCCCGTCGATGGCGACACGGCCTACGGCCTGATCGACCTGGGAATCAGCATGCCCGAGTTGGGGACGGTGAAACTTTCCGACCTGGCTTCCATCGTCGGGCCACGCCAGCAACCCGTCATGCGGGATCGGTATTTCCGGGCGGTGCGCCCGTTGTCGGAGTACCTGCGGCTGGCTAAGGAGAACGGTTCCGTCCTCGATTGAGCCGTTCGCGCCACGGTCTAGCCGGGCGCATTGAGACTATTTCGGTCTTGCTTCAGACCTGTCAGGTCTTAGTTCGCACTGTTGCACCAAACCGGTGCCATCCTGACGCAAACAGTCATGATGCCGGCCGTGCCATCGGGCACGGTGGGTATCGCAGGAGGCCGCATTTCCTCGCGCGCCACCGTCGCATTCAGACGATCCACGCAATCCATCGGATGCTTTTCGTCTTGACACGCAAGTTACTAATCTACCAGCTTATTCACGATTGGATGCTAGTTCGATGCGGTGACGTTTGCGTGTGAAACCGGTGACGGCCGTCCTGCTCTACGGGAGTTTGCGTCATGGCCGAACCGCACCACCTCGCGCACTGGTATCCGACTGCCGCCTACCTCTACGTGCTGTGCCTGGATACGCTGGCACTGGCCTGGGAGTATCTGCGCCGCCATCCCGATTACCGGCTTGACTGGCTCCACCGTGCGCGCCGCCTCGATGCTGCGCATCGCTGGGGCTTGCGTCTGCTGGAAGACCCGGCCCTGGATGCGCGTGACGCGCATCCGGCCTGGCTGCCTGGCCATGAAGCCGTGGTGCAGCTCCACCCGGATGCCGATCCGCCGCCTGACGCTGCGGCCTTCGCCTTCTGGTGCATCCCCGGTCACAAGCAGCTGCTGCATGACGGCAAGGGCCTGGCGCTGATCGCGCGCAGTTCAGGCCATTGCCTGCGCTATGCGCTGGCGCCTGGCCTGGAGGACGGCATGGCCGTGGCTTACGCCCACCGCGGTCACGGCACCACGCATGTGCCCGACACGCCTGCGCCAATGGCGCGGCCCAGGCCACCGCCTGCGGCGCTGCTGGAGCTGCACACCCTGCAGGCGCTCGATGCGACCCTGGCGGGTGCGTCCTTACGCGACGTAGCTGAAGGCTTGTTCGGCGCGGATGCCGCAGCTGGTTGGTACAGCGACGGCGGCCTGCGCTCCAAGGTGCGCCGCCTGGTGCGGCGCGGCGATGCGCTGATGCGCGGCGGCTATCGCCGCCTAGCACAACTGCCGCCGCTTGAGAAGGGTCGTTTTGAAGAGAGCGCAAAACGACCCTGAGCACGAGGGCTTCGTTTTCTGAGACTGCCTCCATCCGGTTGCGCTGTGTGGCCGGAGCCCTGCAACCGATGGAGGTTCTCACCATGCGTCCTGCTCCCTTGCGGCCTGCCGCTACTGTCTCGACCGCTGCCGCGCAACCGCAGCGTTATCTCACCAACGACGAGGCTGCCGATTACCTGCGGCTGTCGCCGCGCACGCTGGAAAAGCAGCGCGTGCTGGGTGGCGGCCCCAAGTTTCGCAAGTTCGGCCGCCGCGTCATGTACGCCGTGGCCGACCTCGATGCCTGGGCTGCGGATCGCAGCTTCGAGAGCACGTCCGATCCCGAATACGCCGAGCAGCACTCGGCGGACAGCCGTGCGCGCTGATCGCTGGAGTGCGGGTGGCCTTCGCCATGTCCAGCCCATCCGGGGCAGTCAGGCAGGAGCGCGAACAGCTCGATCTGTTCCGCGCCTTGCCGGGCAACATGGCGCCGCGCGACAGCCAGGACCTGATGGCCTTTCCGTTCTTCTCGCTGGCAAAGTCGCGGCGCACGGCGCCCATCGACTTCCAGGCCAGCGGCGTGACGATCCGCGTGGAGGGCACGCAGGAGCACGGCATCGCCACGATTTGGGACGCGGACGTGCTGATCTGGGCGGCTTCGCAGATCGTGGAAGCCCGCGACGCGGGCTTGCGCCCGTCGCGGCTGATGCAGGCCACGCCCTACGAGATCCTGCGCTTCATCGGGCGCGGTACGTCGCTGCGAGACTACCAGCGCCTCAAGGCGGCGCTGGATCGCCTGCAATCCACGACGGTGGCCACGTCGATCCGCGAGACGACTGGGCGGCGCCTGCATCGCTTCTCGTGGATCAACGAGTGGAAGGAGCTGGCCGATGCCAAGGGCACGCCCTTGGGGCTGGAGCTGATCCTGCCGGACTGGTTCTATGCGGGCGTGCTCGATGCCGCGCTGGTGCTGACCATCGATCCGGCGTATTTCCAGCTGACGGGCGGGATCGAGCGGTGGCTGTACCGTCTGGTGCGCAAGCACGGCGGGCGACAGCCGGGCGGCTGGCAATTCGACTTCCGGCACCTGCACCGCAAGTCGGGCAGCACGGCCAAGCCCTACGACTTCGCCTGCGACCTGCGCGCCCTGGTGGCGCGGCAGTCGCTACCGGGCTACGTCCTGGGCATCGAGCGGCTGGATGGCGCCGAGCTGCTGACGTTCCGGCCAGGGCGTCCCGTGCCGTCCGCGGCACGGGGATAAACGGTGCGCGCCCTGTGGACGGACTCGTGCTATCAGGCGTGCCCGGTGTCGTGCTATCAGGCGTGGGACTATCGTGCTATCAGGCGTGTCCATCGGCCGCAAAGCCAATGCTGGCGCGGGTTTCGGCCTCCCTTAACTTCCCTAACTTAAAACATCTAACTGATAGTAGAAGCGCCGCGCCACGGTGGACAACCACCACGCTGCCCGAAATCCAGCTGCAACAGCCAGGCTTTCCAACGCGGAGGGCCAGGCCATGATCGTCGCGCTGCTGAACCAAAAAGGCGGCGTGGGCAAGACCACGCTCGCCACCCACATCGCCGGCGAGCTGGCGATGCGCGGGCAGTCGGTCATCCTGCTGGATGCCGATCCACAGGGCTCCGCGCTGGACTGGACACAGCGCCGCAGCCAGCAAGGTTTGCCAAGGCTGTTCAGCGCCGTGGGCCTCGCACGCGAAACGCTGCATCAGGAAGCACCAGAACTCGCCAGGCGGGCCGATCATGTCGTCATCGACGGCCCGCCGCGCATCGCCGCCTTGGCGCGCTCCGCGCTGCTGGCGGCCGAGCGCGTGCTGATCCCGGTTCAGCCCAGCCCCTACGACCTGTGGGCTTCTGCCGAGATGGTGGCGCTGATCCGCGAGGCGCAGGTGTTCCGGCCAGCGCTGCGCGCGGCCTTCGTCATCAATCGGCGCGTCAGCACCACCGTAATCGGACGCGAGGCACGTGGCGCGCTGGCCGAGCAGCCGCTGCCTGCGCTGCGCGCGGAAATGCATCAGCGCATCGTGTTCGCCGACAGCGTGGCCGCTGGCCGGCTTGCACGCGAGACGGCGCCGGACAGCGCCGCCGCGCGCGAAATCGCTGCGCTGGTCGATGAACTGCTGCGGTGGCCGTCATGAGCAGTCCCGCCAGCAAGCGCACGGCAAAGCGCGTCGGTATCGGCGCGCGTCCGCCCGCGAATCCGCACGCTGAGGCGTGGATTCGCCAGGGCAGCGCCGATGACCTCCAGAAAGGCGACCTCTACACAGCTCGCCTGACCCTCGACATCACGCCCGCCATGCGGGCGCGCATCAAGGTATCGGCCTTCACGCTAGGCGTGACGGTGGCCGATCTGCTGCGCGCGCTGCTGGAGCGCGAATTCCCGGAGAAGTCCTCATGAACACGTCCGCCTCAACGACTTCGACTGCATCGGCACCGCCGTCCATCCCGCCTGTCGGCGTGGCCGACGGCGTGCCGCTGACGCGCGTTGCGCTCGCATACATCGACCAACGCTTCGACCTCTACCTGCGCTTCGGTGATCCTGCTCACATCATCCGGTTGGATCGCTGGCGCCGCTGCGCGGTGTTCACTCCGAATGCGGTTCTCTGCCGCATCCGTTGGCAGGCCAACGACTACGGCACGATCCGCTGGCAGCTCATGGTGATGCAGGCGTGCATGTCGATGGATGGCGCGCAGCGCATCCCCGGCGTGCAGCCAGGCGCGCGCCTGTTGCTGCACGCCGAGGGTGAGCAGTCGGTGCGTGCGGTGCTGGCACGCATCGACGCCATCGAGGCGCTGGGCATCGTGCCTGCTGGCGCTTCGCCCGCGTACTGGCGCACGCTGGGCAACCGGCTCGCGGCGCGCCTGCAGTTGCCCGAATACAGCGCCGAGCGGCACGCCGCCTGGCTGGCCGGGAGAGCGCTGTCATGACCACGATTTCTGTTTCCACTGCTGTCACGCATCCTCGCTCGCGCCTGCGCGCTCGCATCGTGCTGGCGGGCCTGTCCGTCTGCGGCCTCGCTGCGCTGGCCTGGGCGTCCTTCGTGCATCCACTGCCGCGCCTGACCTACAACCCGTCCGACAGCGTGGCGGTCGGTTGGTATCGCGTCGATCCGCTCGACCATCGCACCAGCTCGCCGCCACATCCTTTGTCCGTGGGCAGCATCGTGCTGGTGCCGCTGCCTGCCGAGGCTGCCGCGCTCGCTGCGCAGCGCGGCTACCTGCCGACGCGCATCCCGTTGCTCAAGCGCGTGGGCGCGGTGGCGCCGCAGGAGGTGTGTATCGCCGACGGCAGAGTCCTTATCGACGGCGTGCCTTCGGCCGCCGTGCTGTCTGCCGATCGCTGGGGCCGGCCGCTGCCATCCTGGCAGCAGTGCCACCGCCTTCGGCCTGGCGAGCTGTTCCTGCTCAGTGTCACCAATCCGGCGTCGTTCGACAGCCGGTATTTCGGGCCGGTCAGCGCAGCCGCCGTGATCGGCGTTGCGCGTCCGGTCTGGTTGGAGTCGCGCCCATGACGGCCGCCGATTCGCTGCGCATCGTCGTGCTATTGGGCGTGTCGTTCGGGCTGCTGTCGCGGTGTCGTCGTGCGTGCAGTGCGAGCGCATCCGCGCGGCACTTCGCGCTGCCTCCGGCGCAGCCGTCCCACGTGCAGGCGTCTTGCCTCGAACACGGCTGGCCTGCGGCCATCGCCGTGTTCGCCGGTGCGCTGGCTGCTGGTGCAGCCTTGCCACCGGGCCGCAGTTGCCGGGAGCGGATGCGAGAGGCAAATGCGGAAGGCAAGACAAAAGGGTGCGGCACCTGTCGGCCCGCAAAGCCAGTCTGCACATGGGGGTGGCGCGACACGCAGCGGCTTCGCCACCGTGCCGCGTGGGGCGCGAAGCCCGCGCCGATGCGGGCATGTCCGCGTGCTTCGCACGCCCGGACACGCCAGAACTTGCAAGGAGCACAGCCATGACCGACCGCCGCGACGACGATTTCCGCATCCGTCCCAGCGCCCCGAAGAACCGGGGCCAGAGCTTCGTCTCCAAGGTACTCAAGCAGGCGGGCAAGGCCAGCGGCGGTAAGTCCTCGGTGCGCCGTCCTGGTGGCAGTAGCAAGAGTGCCGGCTCCGGCCAGCGGCCCGGCTCACGCTTGGGACGCGGCCACACGGCGGCGCGCTTCGCGGGGGCGAAGCTCACGTCCATGTCGCGGCGTGTGACCATCAAGACGCTGCTGCTCAATCAGCACCGAGCCAGCCCGCAGTCGCTTGCCAAGCACCTGCGCTATATCGAGCGCGATGGTGTGGGCCGCGATGGCGAGTCGGGCCAAGCCTACGGGCCGCAGACCGATGCCGCCGACCTCGATGCGTTCAAGGAACGCTGCGCCGACGACCGGCATCACTTCCGCTTTATCCTTTCGCCCGAAGATGGCGCGGAGCTGGAAGACCTGCGCACCTATACCCGGCACCTCATGGGTCGCATGGAGGCCGACCTTGGCACGGGCCTCGATTGGGTGGCCGTCAATCACTGGAACACCGACAACCCGCACACGCACATCGTCGTGCGCGGGCGCGACGACACCGGCAAAGACCTCATCATCGCGGGCGACTACATCGCCGATGGGTTCCGCCATCGCGCCGCCGAACTGGCGACCGAATGGCTGGGGCCGCGCACCGAGCTGGAGATCCAGCAGACCTTGCGGCGCGAGGTGGATCAGGAGCGGTGGACGAGCCTGGATCGCACCTTGAAGCGCGAGGCCGGCGACGATGGCATGGTGCATGTCGAACGGCTCAACGAACCCCGACTGCAACGCCAGCGTCTGCTGCTGATCGGCAGGTTGCAGCGTTTGCAGCGCCTGGGCCTGGCCGACGAGGCCCAGCCCGGCACGTGGACCGTCCACAACGATGCGGAAAAGACCCTGCGCGCCCTGGGCGAGCGCGGCGACATCATCCGCACCATGCAGCGGGCCATGCGCGGCGAGCCACGCGAACTGGCGGTGTTCGAGCCTGGGGACGATGGCCGAACCATCCTCGGCCGCGTGGCCGCGAAGGGGCTGGCCGACGAACTGCACGACCGGGGCTATCTGGTCATCGACGGCGTGGACGGCAAGGCCCACTACGTTGCGCTCAACGCCCGCGACGAGCTGGCGAACTATCCGACCGGCGCCGTGGTGGAGGCAAGGAGATCGGCTGACGTGCGCGCGGCCGACAAGAACATCGCCGCGTTGGCGAGCGATGGCCTGTACCGCACCGACCACCACCTTGCCATCGCGCAGGGTCAGGCCGTGCCCGGCCGCGATCCGCAGGAAGTGGTCGCGTCCCACGTCCGCCGGCTGGAAGCCTTGCGCCGTGCCGGTATCGTGGAACGGGTGGCCGAGGGGCTATGGAAGGTGCCGGACGACTTGCCCGAGCAGGGCCGTCGCTACGATGCGCAGCGCCTGGGCGGCGTGGCGGTGGAGCTGAAATCGCACCTGCCCATCGAGCGGCAGGCCCGCGTGATCGGAGCCACCTGGCTCGACCAGCAGTTGATCGGCGGCGGCTCGGGCCTGGGCAACCTGGGCTTTGGCAGCGAGGTCAACCAGGCGATGCAGCAGCGCGCCGAATTCCTGGCCGAACAGGGGCTGGCAGAGCGGCGCGGGCAGCGCGTAATCCTCGCGCGCAATCTATTGGCGACACTACGCGATCGGGATGTGATTCGGGCTGCCAAGGATATTGCCACCGAAACCGGGCTGGAACACCGTCTGGCGGCCGATGGCCAGCGCGTGACCGGCATCTACCGGCGCAGCCTCATGCTCGCCAGTGGCCGCTTTGCCATGCTCGATGATGGTATGGGGTTCAGCTTGGTGCCATGGACGCCGGTCATCGAACAACGACTCGGCATGCTGATTTCTGGGCAGGTACATGGTGGCACCCTATCCTGGCAAATCCGACGGCAGCAGGGTTTATCCGTTACCTGACGCCAGCAGCGATTGAGCACCTACCGACCGGATGCGTCTACAGCCGTTCAGCGTCCGGCAAACTGCGGGACTCGCTTTGCGACGAACGCGTGAACCGCTTCCAGCGAATCTGTGGTTTTCGAGGCTCGATTCATTTCGGCCGCCTCCAGCCTCAATGAGGTCGCCAGATCACTCTCGAAGGCAGCGAGTTGCAGGCGCTTGGCGCCCGCATAACCTTGCGTTGGTCCGACCGAAAATTGCACCGCCATACGCCGCGCTTCGCCCAGCAGGCTCTCGCCAGGAACCACTTTCTCGACCAATCCCCAGGCCAAGGCCTCGTCCGAACTGACTACGCGATTGGTCAAGATCATGTCTCGTGCGCGTCGTCCACCCACTGCGCGTGGAAGTAGCCAGCTGATGCCGAAATCCCCCGCGTATCCGAGGCCGGTATGGGCCGCCACAAACTTCGTCCCACTTGCGGCAATCAGGTAGTCAGAGGCCAAGGCAAGCCCGAGACCGCCTCCGGCCTCCGGCTACCGCGCCTTGTACGGCGCAGACTACCGGGAACGGCAGGCTGGCGAATTGAGGAATCATGCTTTCGGCCACTCTCAGTTCGTCATCGACCAAGGTAGACAACGCATCGCCTGCGGCCACCATTTCTTCGATGTCGCCTCCGCAACTGAACATCCGGCCCTCGCCGCGCAGCAGCAAAGCTCGAATCGAGCCATCGCGTTCGACATCTGCAATGACACCAGCGAGCACGTTTACGACCGACGTGCTCAACGCATTCATTTTTTTTGGCGAGTTGAGTGTTATGGTCGCGACGGCACCATTCTTTTCGAGAATTACCGGATTTCCAGGCATGCTGACGTTCCCTGATTGATCAAAATTTCAGCGTCAGCGCGGCGCCATGCGAATGGCACCATCCACACGAATGGACTCGGCATTCATGTAGCCGCAAGTAACGAGAAACTCGACGGCCTGCGCGAATTCATCGGGGTCGCCTAAACGCTTGGGGAAGGGCACGCTGGCCGCCAGCGCCTGTTTGACGTTGTCCGGCAGACCCAGCAGCAACGGTGTACCGAAGATCCCCGGCATGATGGTGTTGATCCGGATCCCTTCGTCCATCATGTCGCGCGCGATTGGCAGGGTCATGCCCACGATGGCTGCCTTGCTGGCCGCATAGCTGGCCTGGCCGACCTGGCCGTCCTGCGCGGCGGCCGAAGCGGTGTTGACGATGACGCCGCGCTCGCCATCGGTCAGCGGCGCGAGCGTCAACATACCCGCGGCTGACTTGGCGATGCAACGGAAGGTGCCCACCAGGTTGATCTGAATGATGCGATTGAAGCGATCTGCCGCGCATGGGCGGATTTCGCCGGTTTTCTTGTCGCGGCTGACAGTCTTGACGGCATCGGCAGTACCGGCGCAGTTGACCAGAATGCGCTCCTGCCCGATGGCCGCACGGGCCTTGGCGAAGGCGGTGTCCACCTGCTCCTCAGATGTCACGTCCACATTGCAGTAAACGCCGCCGAGTTCGCTGGCCAACGCCTGGCCGACGGTTTCGTTCATGTCGAAGATGGCGACTTTGACGCCACGGCTGGCCAAACGCCGGGTCGTGGCGGCTCCCAGGCCGGAAGCGCCCCCGGTGATGATGGCCGAGATGTCGGAGTTCAGTTGCATGGTTTTTCCTCGATGGATGACAGATAGACAGGCGTTATTGGCCCGTGAAGTGGGGGGTGCGCTTGCCCAGGAATGCCGCTTGCCCTTCCAGGTTGTCGGCCGAACGCAAAGCGACGAGGAAATTACGCTTCTCATGCTCCAGGCCTTGCGCGAGCGGAGTCTCAAAGCTGGCCAGTGCCGCATCTTTCGCCAGCGCCACGGCCAGCGGCGAATTGGCTGCAATCCGGTTGGCCATCGCCAACGCCGTCGGCAGGGCCTGGCCATCAGCCGTCACTTCGGCGACCATGCCTGCATCGCAAGCCTTGCGGGCGTCGATGAAATCGCCGGTCAGCAACAGGGCCATGGCCTTGGACTTACCGATAGCGTGGATCAGGCGCTGCGTGCCCCCGGCACCCGGAATGGCGCCCAGCTTGACTTCCGGCACACCAAAATTGGCAGACTCGCCAGCGATCGCGATGTCGCAGGCCAGCGCTAATTCTGTGCCGCCGCCCAGCGCGAGCTTTTCCACCGCTGCGATGACGGGCTTGGGGAAGCGCTCCAGTTCCGACCAAAAGTGGCCGCCTGCTGCCGCACGATCGCCCAGCAGTGGCTCGGCGCGCAGCGCATCGAAGGCCGTGATGTCGGCCCCGGCGCAGAACACGCCCTCGGCGCCGGTGATGATGACCGCGCGCACGGTATCGTCGTCGCGCAGTTGCACAAGCTGCGCACGCAGGCCATCGAATACCGCGCGGTTCAAGCTGTTCTTCGCGCGCGGGCGGTTGATGGTCAAGGTGGCGATGGCGCCATCGCGGCTGACGAGCACTTCGCTGGCTTCGCTCATGGTGGCTCCGCTCATCCAAGCCGCTCGATGATGGTGGTATTGGCCGTGCCCGAAGCCTCGCAGATGGTCTGCAGGCCATAGCGGCCGCCCCGCCGCTCCAGCTCGCACAGCAGGTCGGTGAGCATGCGCGCGCCGGTGGAACCCAGCGGATGGCCGATGGCCACCGAGCCGCCGTTGACGTTGAGGCGATCGTCCGGAATGCCGAATTCCTGCTGGAACATCAGCGGCACGCCGCCAAAGGCCTCGTTGACTTCAAACAGGTCAATGTCGGCCGGGGTCAGACCCGATTCCGTCAGCGCCTTGCGGGTGGCATCGAGAACAGCGGTGAACTGGATCACCGGGTCGGCTGCCGCCACGGCGGTGCTGACGAAGCGCGCGCGCGGCTTCAGGCCATGCTGCTTGGCATAGGCGCGGCTGGCGATCAGCAGCGCGGCGGCGCCATCGCTGATCTGCGACGAGTTGGCGGCCGTGGTGGCACCGTCGGCGGCAAACACGGGCTTGAGCGTGGCCATCTTCTCGGGGTTCGGGTCGGCACGCACGCCTTCGTCGGCAGTGACGAGCGGGCTGTCTGGGTCGGCTGGGTCTTCGTTCAGTCGCACCAGTTGGTCTTGGACTCGGCCAGCCTGCAAAGCCTCGGTGGCGCGCCGATGGCTGCGCACGGCGAAAGCGTCCAGGGCCTCGCGCGTGAGGCCGAAGCGCTTGTTCATCAACTCCGACGAAGCGCCTTGCGCCAGCAGCGGGTTGTCCTGGTAGCGCGCCAGTTCGCGCGGGCTGTATTGCGAGCCCAGCGGCGCGCCGGGTTTGAATGACGGCGGCATGGGGGCCTGCGACATCGATTCCACCCCGGCGCCGATGACCAGTTGGTAAGCGCCCGCCTGGATGCCATGCACGGCAAAGCTCACCGCCTGCTGGCCGGAGCCGCATTGCCGGTCAACCGTCACCGCCGGGACGGATTCGGGCAGCCCCGCCGCCAATACGGCATGACGGCCCAGGTTGCCGTGCTGTTGGTCCCATTGCAGCACGCAGCCGACGATCACATCGTCCAGATCGGCGGGGTTGATGCCGGAGCGCTCGACCAGCTGGCGCAGCGTCTCGCCCAGCAGATCGACGGGGTGCCATTTCTGCAGGCGCCCGCCGCGCTTGCCCACGGGGGTGCGCAACGCACCGACGATGACGGGTTCATGGTCATTCATGTTCTTCTCCTGGTGCAAAAAGGTTGGCTCACTCGGCGTAGCGGCCCGCATGCTCGGCGCGGATGCGCTTCTTGTCGAGCTTGCCGACGCTGGTCTTGGGGATGGCTTCGACGAACAGGACCTGATCTGGCAACTGCCACTTGGCGAAGGCGCTGGTCAGGTGTTCCTGCAATTGCTCCTGAGTCGCCTGCTGGCCGGGCCTCAGCACCACCAGGGCCAGCGGCCGTTCCTGCCACTTCGCATGGGGAATGCCGACCACCGCGGCGTCGCGCACGGCCGGGTGGCCCATGAGCAGGTTTTCCATGTCGATGGAAGAAATCCATTCACCACCGCTCTTGATCACGTCCTTGATGCGGTCGGTGACTTTGAGGTAGCCGTTCTCGTCCACCGTGCCGACATCGCCCGAGCGCCACCATCCGCCTTCCAGGAAACGGTCTGCGGAATCAGGCATGTCGTGGTATCTGGCCGTTATCCAGGGGCCGCGCAGGCAAATCTCGCCCGCTGACTTTCCGTCGTGCGGCAAGTCCTTGTCGTCGGCATCGAGGATGCGAATATCCACCCCGGTCAGCACCAGACCCTGCTTGCGCTTGAGGTTCCACTTCTCTTCCTCGGTCAAGCGCTTCTTGAGCGTGGACTTGAGGCGGTTCATCGTCACCAGCGTCGTGGCTTCGGTGGCGCCGTAGGCGTGCACCACCTCAGCACCCGTGAGGTCGTAGAAACCGATCATCATCGACAGCGGCGGCTCCGTGGCGCCAGACAGCATGCGCATGCGGCTGAAGTCCGGCTTGACCGGCATCGTCTCGATGTACTGCAGCATGGGCTGGAAGATGGCCGGTGCGCCATTGGCGATGGTCACGCCCTCGGCGATCATGGCATCGACCAGCGGCTTGGTGTCTTCGGCAACGTAGCGGCCCGGCAGCACGATCTTGTCGGCGAGCAGCGTGGCGGCCTGCGGCAGGCCCCAGCATTGCCCGTGGAACATGGGCGTGATGAGCATGACGCAGTCGTCCAGCGTCATGCCCAGATTGGTGGCCATGGCCGTGGAGTGCAGGTAGATGCCGCGGTGCGAGTAGTACACGCCCTTGGGCTTGCCCGTGGTGCCGGTGGTGTAGCAGGCGCTGTAGGCCGAGGTTTCGTCGATCTCGGGCCAGTCGATCTTCGTGTCGGCGGCGGCCAGCAGGTCTTCGTAGTGCAGCAGCGGTTTCAGCGTGGTCTTGATCTGGTCCAGCGGCTTGTCGGTCATGACAATCCAGCCCTTGATCTGGGGCGAATTCGCTGCGACGGATTCGGCAAGGGGTAGCAATGACTCGTCTACGCAAACGTAGGACACCTTGCTGTGGTCGACCACGTAGCCCAGGTCCTCTGGGCCCAGGCGCAGATTCATCTGCAACATGACAGCACCCAGGCCGGGAATGGACCAGTACAGCTCGAAGTGGCGTCGGCTGTTCCAGTCCAGGATGCCGACCCGGTCGCCCGGCTCGACGCCGAGAGCGCGCAGTGCATTGGCGCTGCGGCAGACGCGCGCGTAGCAATCGGCATAGGTGTAGCGATCCCAGCCGCCATCGGGTGTGCGGTAGACGATCTCCTGGTCCCCGTGGGTGCGCGCAGCGTGCCGGATCAGCGTTGTGGTGTTCAGTTGGCGCTCGTTGCCCGTGGTGGACGGGCAGCCGCGGACAGGCTTGGTGGGCTGGATGGTGTCGGTCATGTGCTTGTCTCCTAGGTAGTTGTGTCGAGTGCCTGGAACCGTGGGGCCGGGGCCGCTTCGATGGCGCCGGATGGGGTGATCTGGTAAATGCCCCGTGCTGCGTTATGCGGATGCCGCACCGCCTCGGCGAGGCTGAGCACGGGCGCAAAGCAGGCGTCGCTGCCTTCGAGCAGCGCGCACCAGTGCGCCCTGGGTTGGCTGCGGATAAAGGCTGCGATCCGCTCTTTCAGCGCTGGCCACGTCGCCGCGTCGTACTGCTCGGCGGGGTTCACGTCAGCAAGGCCCAGCTTCGACAGCAGAAGCGCGTGGAACGCTGGCTCCACTGCTGCGAGGCTGATGAAGCCGCCGTCAGCGCAAGCGTATACGTCATAGAACGGCGAATCGTGAAACGGGCTCGGCTGCGCGCCGTCAATTTGCCCATTGGCGCGAATCCAATGCACCAGCGTGCCCAGCATGGCCACGATGTCAATGATCGCGGCGTCCACGACCCGGCCGTGGCCGGTGGCGCGCGCATCGACCAGCGCGCAGGCGACGCCGAAGGCCATGCCCAGCGCCCCGGCCCCATCCCCGAGTACCGAGGGCGGCACGATGGGCGCCTGCCCCCTGTGCGCCGACAGCGACAGCAGGCCTGTCAGCGCGACGTAGTTCAGGTCGTGGCCCGCGGCCTGGGCAAGTGGCCCGTCCTGGCCCCAGCCCGTCATCCGGCCATAGACCAGCCGGGGATTGAGCGCCGCGCAATCTGCGGGGCCGAAGCCCAGCCGCTCCATCACCCTTGGGCGAAAGCCTTCGATCAGAGCGTCGGCCTGGGCAATCAGTTCCAGTGCGCGCGCCTTGCCACCGGGCGACTTCAGGTCGATGACCTCGACCTTCTTGCCGCGGTGCAGCGGGTTCTCCACCGCCCCGCCCAGCCGCTGCGCCCCAGCAGCCTGCTCGGCCCGTGCCAGCGCGATCACCTCGGCGCCCATGTCGACCAGCATCCTGGCGGCCAGAGGGCCTGGACCGATGCCCTCAAACTCCACCACACGGACGCCGTGCAGAGGCAACTGCAGCGTGTGCGGCATGTTCACAGCTTCCTCGAAACCAGGTCTTTCAGGACCTCGTTGGCGCCGCCGTAGATCTTCTGCACTCGCGAAGCGGCATACATCCGCGCGATCGGATACTCGGCCATGTAGCCGTAGCCGCCGAACAATTGGAGACACTCGTCCACCACGCGGCACTGCTGTTCGGTGCACCACCACTTGGCCATGTAGGCGGCCTCGTTGTCGAGTGTGCCGTCCAGCAGTCTCTGTGTACAGTCGTTGACGAAGCTGCGCACCACATGCGCGATGGTCGCCATCTCGGCCAGCTTTTGGCGCGTTGTCTGCATGTCGAACAGAGGCGCACCGAATATCTTGCGCTGCTTCGTGTATTCGATGGTGAGCTCCAACGCCCGGTCGATGACGGCCGCCGCCGGCACTGCAATGACCATGCGCTCGTAGGGCAGCGCGCCCATCAGTTGCCCAAAGCCTTGGCCTTCAACGCTCCCCAGCAGTTGGTCGGCTGGAACGCGCACGCTGTCGAAGAAGAGCTCCGCCGTGTCCGAGGCCTGCATGCCGATCTTTTCAAGCAGGCGGCCCACACGAAAGCCTGGCAGGTTCTCGGTCTCCAGTACGAACAGCGACACCCCTTTGCTGCCCGCGCCACTGGTGCGCGCCGCGACGATCAGCAGGTTTCCGGTGAAGCCGTTGGTGATGAAGGTCTTGGCGCCGTCGATCACGTAGTAGTCGCCGTCGCGCCGGGCCCGGGTGGAGATGGCCTTCAGATCCGAGCCGCAGCCCGGCTCGGTCATCGCGATGGCGGCCAGCATCTCGCCGTTCGTCACCTTGGGCAGCCAGCGCTGCTTTTGCGCTTCGGTGCCAAAGTCCAGGATGTAATGCGAAGCGATGGTGTGCACCGCGATATTGACCGGCATCTCGGCCTTGGCCAGTTCGTCCTGCACCACCAGCTGGTAGGCGAGGCTGGCGCCGGCACCACCATAGGTCTCGGGCATCTCGGGCAGCAGAAAGCTCATCCCGCCGAACGGACGCCAGACCTCGCGCGGGATGTAGCCCTGGCGGCGCCATTCGTCGAGCCGGGGAGTGAATTCGGCGGCAACGTAGCGACGCACCTGCTCGCGAAAAGCGTCGATCTCGTGGTCCATCCAGGCGTGGCGATACAGCTGTGGCAGCATGGGCATGTCTCCTTGTATGTTGGCTTCTGACCCCGCACCGGGCGTTCCGCACAGCGCCACTGCCGAAGTGTTTTTGGGGATGCGACAATCGTAGTAATTGGCCCCTGCGAGGGCGATAGCGGATTGCCTCAATCAACTGACAAATAACTTCTTTTGGCCCGCGCGACCGGCGTTGGCTCCTTCGATCACACGCAATGCTGCAACCCGTCTTCACCGCTCCTATCTTTGCCGTGCATGGCCTGCTGGACGGCGCGCGCGGCAAGGGGCTGGCCACGCAAGAATGGCTGAAGGGCGTGCTGGGGCGCGCCGGCATCAGCGAATCGCTGCTGGAGCTCAAGGATTCGCGCGTAACCGTGGAGCAGTTCAACGCGCTATTTATCGCTGTCAAGGACAGCCTGAACGACGAGTGCCTGGGCTACCTACATGAGCGACCCATGCGCCCGGGCAGCTTCGCGCTAATGGTGCGCAGCGCGTTCACTGCCCATTCGTTGTCATGCGCCCTGCGTCGCCTGAGCGAATCCTTCGCCCTGCTGCAGGACGACGTGACGCTGGTGCCCGTGACCGAGGGCGCGCTGGGGGGCTTCGCGCTGGAGATGCGCGGCGGCCCGGGCGCACATGCCGAATTCCTTCATGCACATCTGCTGCGCGTGTTCTGGCGCTTGTTGCTGTGGCTGCACGGCGGCCGGCTGGTGCCGCAGCGATTCGACTTCAATTTTGCGCTGCCGCTCCATGCGATGAGCTACGGGCGCATCTTTTCCGGCACGCTGTGCTTCGGGCAGCCGCGCACGGCCGCCTGGTTCGACGCCGATGCCTTTAAACAGCCGGTGCGGCGCGATCGGGACGCGCTGCAGTCCTTCCTGCGCGCCACGCCGGGCAACGTGGTGGGGCCTTACCTGAACGAGCGCAGCGCCAGCGCGCGGGTCCGCATGGTGCTGCAGCGGGCCAGCCCGGAATGGCCCGACCTGGTCGTCACCGCGCAGCGCCTGCACTTGTCGGTGAGCGCGTTGCAACGGCACCTGGCCTCCGAGGGCACTTCCTTCCAGGCGCTAAAGGACCAGTTGCGGCGCGACATGGCGATCGTGCGCCTGACCAGCAGCGAAGCCTCGCTCGTCGCCATCGCCGCCGACCTGGGCTTCACCGACAGCACCGCCTTCCAGCGCGCCTTCAAGGTCTGGACCGGCAGCGCGCCGGGAGCCTACCGTGCCCGCTCGCGCAGCAGGTAGAACCCTACATAGAGGCATTCGACGGATTCCGGCTCGGCCACGAGGCTGTAGCCGGCCACCGAGAAGATCGGTGCCTTCATAGCTGCCGGGGCCCTGGCCTACCTCGAGCGAGGCTCTCGTGCGCTCAAGAGACTGTTTGCCGCCGTTGGGGCAGTTGCACCGACGGCAGCGCAGCGACAGGCTGTGCCAGGAAGCAGACGTTTTCCATCAGCCTATCGAGGTCATTCGTCATTGCCACCGTTGAGGCTGACTTCTAAGCTTCCTAAGCTAAAACTGAGCTCGCACTGCATAGGAGTGATGGCTCTGCGCCATTAGGAGCAGCACTGCCAGAATGTAAATCAAGCATCATGACCGACGCAGCCCCGGCACTCTCGTATCCGTTCTCGGATCTCCCACTCCCTGGCCAAGCCACGGAAATCAAGCCTGGTGTGCTGTGGCTGCGCATGCCGCTGCCGTTTTCCCTGGATCACATCAACCTCTGGGCATTGAGCGACGGTCCTGGTTGGGCGGTCGTGGACACGGGCATTCGCAGCGTGGACGTCAGGAACGCGTGGCTCGCCTTGCTCGCTCCGCAGGGGCCGCTAGCCGGCCGACCCATCTCCCGTGTGATAGCGACGCACATGCACCCGGATCATGTGGGCATGGCGGGATGGTTGACACGTCGCTTCGAATGCGCGCTTTGGATGACACGAGACGAGTATTTGAGCTGTCGGGTGATGCTTGCCGATACGGGGCGGGAAGCGCCAGTCGATGGCGTTCGCTTCTATCGGAGGGCCGGATGGAGCGACACCGAGGTGGATGAGTACCGCACCCGGTTCGGTGACTTCGGTAAAATGATCCATCCATTGCCTGACAGCTTTGTGCGGCTCACGGATGGCCAGATGTTGCGGATCGGGGACCAGGAATGGGAAGTCATCGTCGGCACAGGACATTCCCCCGAGCACGCGTGCTTCTACTCGCGCGAACTGGATTTGCTGATATCGGGGGATCAGGTTCTTCCCAGGATCAGTTCCAATACCTCCGTGTACGCCACCGAGCCGCATGCGAATCCTCTGCAGGGTTGGCTCGATTCCATCGACCGGTTGATGCAACGCGTACCTGGGAGCGCCCTGATTCTGCCTGCCCACAACGAACCTTTCCATGGCCTGCACCTACGGTTGGAGCAACTGCGTGCGAGCACCGTCAGAGGCACCGACCGCGTCAGGCAACAACTTGCGCAGCCTCTGAGGGTCATCGACCTGGTTCGCGCCCTGTACCGTTCGTCCATTGTTGCGGAGCAAATGCACCTCAACCTCGCGACCGGAGAGACGCTCGCCCACCTAAACTATCTCGACCAGCGTGGGGAAATCGTGTCTGCAGAAGACGAAGACGGCGCAATGCGCTATCGGCTCGCCTGATGCACTAATTTGCCCTCAAGGATATAGAAGTAACCCAATCAAGCCTGTCATTGACTGGGTTCTTTGCTGATGTGTTTCGAGAGCAATGAGTCCTTGCACCAGCGCGTCGTGTACGGCCTCCAGTTCTTTGAACACCGTGTTGGCAAACCAATCCTGGCACGGCACCTTCCACAGATGCTCGACCGGGTTCAGCTCAAGGCTGGCAGAAACTCTAGGCGCATATTCTGTGGCACATCCAAGTGACCCGCGATGTGCCAACCCGCCTGATCCATGACCATCATGATGAACTCGACGGCATGGCGTCGCGCCATCTCGGCCAGGAACACCTGCATCGTCTCAGCGTTGGCCCAGGGCAGCACCAGAGAGTCAATCACGCCATCGTGCGTGCTGACGGCGGCGAAGGCGTACAGGGTCTGGCGTTGAGGCGTGCGCCGACGATGGGGCGTGAGCCCCTGGGCACCCAACACTGCCGGGGTGTTCCCAGCAGGCAGAAGCGCCCTTCGTGCTGGAATATCAGCCGCACGCGGCGACCATATTCAGCTTGACGCCTGACCTCTTGGCGCACTTGAACAGTGCTCTCAGAAAGGGGCCGTTTGTCATTCGATCGGGGCGCTTCGTCATCGCGGCTCGCAGCACCGGCACCTAGGATTCCTTGTGTGCGCTGGACGACATGTAGCGGAGCGGCGATGACCGCCGCCCCACGATCCAGAGCCTAACTCAAAGGAGACAAACACGTGTGCCAAATCGACATGCAGAAGCTCGCCGACGACGCTCGCTTCAACCGCTTTCATGCCAAGGTGCTTCTGTGGTGCCTGTTGATTCTCATCATCGACGGCTATGACATCGCCGTGGTGGGCATCGCCCTGCCGTCCATCATGCAGCAGATGGGCGTGAACGCATCGACTGCCGGTTTCATGGCCAGTTCGGCCCTGTTCGGCATGATGTTCGGCGCCATGGTTCTGGGCACGCTGTCCGACCGGATTGGTCGGCGCTGGGCCCTCTCCATTGGCGTCATGCTGTTCAGCGTGTTCACCGCGGCCGCCGGATTCACCAAGGATCCCATCAGCTTCAGCGTGGTGCGCTTCATCGCGGGCCTGGGGATTGGCGGTGTGCTGCCGGTCATCGTGGCACAGATGGTCGAGTACTCGCCCAAGAAGATCCGCAGCCTGATGACGGCGCTGATGACTTCGGGCTACGCACTGGGCGGCATCCTGGCCGCGGTGCTCGGCAAGCAGCTGATCGGCGAGTACGGCTGGCAGGTCGTTTTCATCGCAGCGGGTGTGCCGGTCCTGCTGATTCCGTTCATCTTGAAGCTGGTGCCGGAATCAATGACCTACCTGATCTCGCGCAGCCGCAACGGCGAACTGGCCGAAGTGGCCCGTAATCTCCAGCCGGGAGTCAAGCACCCGGCGGACGCCCAGTTCGTCGTGCCCACCGCCGACCGCGTGGCGGGTGCGCCGGTCTCCCGGCTGTTCCAGGACGGGCGAGGCCCGAGCACGGTGCTGTTCTGGATCGCCTTCTTCTCGGGCCTGTTCATGGTCTATGCGCTCAGCAGCTGGCTGACCAAGCTGATGGCTATGGCTGGCTACAGCCTGGGGTCTGCCCTCAGCTTCGTGATCGCGCTGAACGTTGGCGCCATCATCGGTGCCGTGGGAGGCGGGTGGCTCGCCGACAAGTTCAACATCAAGTGGGTGCTGGTGGGGATGTATGCGCTGGGCGGCGTGCTGCTGTACCTGATGACGTTCCAGACCTCGACCGAGCTGCGTTATCTGATCATCGGCGCGGTCGGCGCCTGCACCACCGGCGCGCAATTGGTGGCCTATGCCTACTGCGGGCAGTTTTACCCGATGTCCATCCGCTCGACCGGCATCGGCATGGCCTCCGGCGTGGGGCGCCTGGGCGCGATCGCGGCGCCGCTGCTAATCGGCCAGATCGTTGCGCTTGAGCTGCCGCTGGAGCAGAACTTCCTGGTGATCGGGGCTTTCGGAATCATCGGCTCGATCGCCCTGGCGTTCATCAGGCATGGCGGCCCGGCGTCGGTGGGCCCGCAAGAGGCTGCACGCGAGTTGCGCCCGTCGCAACAGACGCCGCAAAACGCCTGATCGTAGCCATCAAGGAAATTCGCTGTGTCTGTCTACATAGCCCCCCTGCGCGAAATGCTGTTCGCCATGAAAGAGGTCGGCGGCCTGGACGCGATCTGCGCCCAGCCCGACCATGAAGAAACCACGCCCGACCTGGTCGAGGCCATCCTGCAGGAGGCGGCTAATTACGCCGCTGGCGTGCTGGATCCGCTCAACCGCCCCGGCGACGTGCAGGGCGCGCGCTGGCACGATGGTCGGGTCACGCCCGCCGACGGCTTTCGCGAAGCCTGGGCCAGCTTCTGCGAGAACGGCTGGAACGGCATGCCCGCTGCCACCGAATGGGGCGGCCAGGGCCTGCCCACGCTGGTCTCCACCGCCGTGCTGGAGATGTGGAAGTCGTCCAACCTCGCGTTCAGCCTGTGCCAGATGCTCACGCTGGGCGCGGTGGAGGCCATTGCGCACCATGGCAGCGACGCACTCCAGCGCCGCTTCCTGGCACCCATGGTCGAGGGCCGCTGGACGGGCACCATGAACCTCACCGAGCCCCAGGCCGGCTCTGACCTGGCCGCGCTGCGCAGCCGTGCCGTACACGAGGGCGACCACTACCACGTCAGCGGCAACAAGATCTTCATCACCTGGGGCGAGCACGACATGGCCGAGAACATCGTGCACCTGGTGCTGGCGCGCCTACCCGATGCGCCACCGGGGGTGAAAGGCATCTCGCTGTTCCTGTGCCCGAAGTACCTGGTCAACGACGATGGCACCCTGGGCGAACGCAACGACTTGGCCTGCACGTCGATTGAGCACAAGATGGGCATCCACGGCAGCCCCACGGCGTCGATGAGTTTTGGCGACAGCGGCGGCGCTATCGGCTACCTGGTCGGCGAGCCGCACCAGGGGCTGGCCTGCATGTTCACCATGATGAACCACGCGCGGCTGAACGTTGGCCTGGAAGGCGTGGGCATTTCCGAGCGCGCCTACCAGCGCGCACGCGCCTATGCGCTGGAGCGGGTGCAGGGCAAGCCGCTGATCAGCGGCAGCACCGCCATCGCAGGCCACCCGGACGTGCGGCGCATGCTGATGGACATGAAGGCCCGCACCGAGGCCATGCGCGCGCTGGCCTACTTCTGCGCCGGTCAGATGGACCGCGCCGCGGGCCACGCCGATGCGCAGGAGCGCGCGCAGGCGCAGGCCCTGGTCGGCCTGCTGATACCGGTGGTCAAAGGCTGGTGTACCGACAGCGCGCAGGGCATCACGTCCGACGGCGTGCAGGTGCATGGCGGCATGGGCTACGTCGAGGAAACCGGCGCCTCCCAGCACATGCGCGACGCGCGCATCACGACCATCTACGAAGGCACCACGGGCATCCAGGCCAACGACCTGATCGGCCGCAAGCTGGCACGCGAGGGCGGGCGCACGCTGAAGGCGCTGCTGGGCCGCATCGACGGCGATGCGCGCCGGTTGGTCGAATCGCCCGATGCAGTGCTGGCGCAGATCGGCCGCGCGTTGGCAGCCGCTGCCCAGGCGCTGGACGAAGCGGTCGACTGGCTGCTGGCCCACGACGGTCAACCCGCGCAGTGCGCGGCGGGCGCCGTGCCCTTCCTGCGGCTGGCGGGCACCGTGATCGGCGGCTGGCTGTCGGCGCGCATGGCCGAAGCCGCTACCGCGCAACTCGCGGCGGGCGCGGGCGATGCGGGCTTTCTCGGTACCAAGCGCGCCACAGCCAGCCATTACGCGGCGCATGTCCTGGTGCAGGCGCCGATGCTGCGCGACATCGTCACGGGCGGCGCCGCCAGCACGCTGGCCCTGGCGGACGATCAACTCTGAATGATCCTGAAAGGAAACCCTCCCATGAAAATCCTGGTTCCCGTCAAGCGGGTGGTTGACTACAACGTCAAGGTCCGCGTCAAGAGCGATGGCAGCGGCGTGGACATCGCCAATGTCAAGATGAGCATGAACCCCTTCGACGAGATTGCCGTCGAAGAGGCTGTGCGGCTCAGGGAGAAAGGCGCGGCAACGGAGATCGTCGCCGTCTCGTGCGGCGTGTCTCAATGCCAGGAGACGCTGCGCACCGCCATGGCCATCGGTGCCGACCGCGGCATCCTAGTCGAGACCAATGAAGAACTGCAGCCGCTGGCCGTGGCTAAGCTGCTTAAGGCCCTGATCGACAAGGAACAGCCCGGCCTCGTGATCCTGGGCAAGCAGGCCATCGACGACGACTGCAACCAGACCGGCCAGATGCTGGCGGCGCTGGCCGGTCTGCCGCAAGCCACCTTCGCCTCCAAGGTCGAGCTCGCCAGCGACAAGGCAGCCGTGACCCGCGAAGTGGACGGCGGCCTGGAAACCCTTAGCCTCACGCTGCCCGCGGTCATCACCGCCGACCTGCGTCTGAACGAACCGCGCTACGTCACCTTGCCCAACATCATGAAGGCCAAGAAAAAGCCGCTGGACACCATCAAGCCCGAAGACCTCGGCGTTCAAGTCGCCCCGCGCCTGAAGACCCTGAAGGTGACCGAACCCGCCAAGCGCGGCGCCGGCGTGAAGGTGGCTGACGTGGCCGCCCTGGTCGAAAAACTCAAGAACGAAGCGAAGGTGATCTAAATGTCGGTACTCGTTATTGCTGAACACGACAACGCATCCATCAAGGGCGCAACCCTGAACACCGTGACGGCTGCAGCCGCTTGCGGTGGCGACGTGCACGTGCTGGTGGCCGGCCACAATGCCGGCGCTGCCGCACAAGCCGCCGCCCAGATCGCCGGTGTCGCCAAGGTCATCCACGCCGACGCCGCAGGCTTGGCCCACGGCCTGGCCGAGAACGTGGCCGCCCAGGTGCTGGCCATCGCCGGCAACTATAGCCACATCCTGTTCCCGGCCACGGCCGGCGGCAAGAACGTGGCCCCCCGCGTGGCCGCCAAGCTCGACGTCGCCCAGATCAGCGACATCACCAAGGTGGTGAGCGCCGACACCTTCGAACGCCCCATCTACGCCGGCAATGCCATCGCCACCGTGCAAAGCAGCGACGCCACCAAAGTCATCACCGTGCGCACCACCGGCTTCGACGCCACAGCGGCGACCGGAGGCAACGCAGCAGTGGAAACGGCAACCGCAGCGGCAGACACCGGCAAGAGCAGCTACGTGGGCAGCGAAATCGCCAAGAGCGACCGGCCCGAACTGACGGCGGCCAAGATCATCGTCTCCGGCGGCCGTGCGCTGGGCAGCAAGGAAAAATTCGACGAAGTCATCACCCCGCTGGCCGACAAGCTGGGCGCGGCCATCGGCGCGAGCCGCGCGGCGGTGGATGCGGGCTACGCGCCCAATGACCTGCAGGTGGGCCAGACCGGCAAGATCGTGGCGCCGCAGCTGTACGTGGCGGCGGGCATCTCGGGGGCGATCCAGCACCTGGCGGGCATGAAGGACTCCAAGGTGATCGTGGCGATCAACAAGGACCCGGAGGCGCCGATCTTCAGCGTGGCCGACTACGGGCTGGAGGCGGACCTGTTCGCGGCTGTGCCGGAACTCGTCAAGGCCTTTTAACTTGGATGAGATACACCATGGAGCTTCGGCATTTGCGTTGCTTTATAGCGGTGGCCGAAGAACTTCACTTTGGCCGCGCAGCGGAAAAGCTGCACATCGATCAGTCCCCTTTGTCGCGCACCATCAAGGAGATAGAGGAAGAGCTCGGGGCGCAACTGTTCACGCGAACCACGCGAAGCACCCGCCTGACCTTTGCCGGAATGGCATTCCTGGAGCGGGTGCCGCGAATCTTCGAAGCTCTGAAACAGGCGTGTGACGGCGTCAAGTCCGCCGCCAGTGGGTTTCAGGGACAGTTGCGCATCGCTTTGTCCGATGGCATCACGCCCTCGCGAATGCCGACGCTGCTGGCACGGTGCCGAGAGGAAGATCCAGAGATTGACATTCGGTTATTTGAGATGCCGTTGGACCAACAGATCAAGGGTCTGCACGATGACCTGTATGACGTCGGCTTTTCGATGGCCGAAGAGGTGGGCGACGGCATTGTGGTCAGGCCTGCGTGGGAAGACGAGCTGATGGTGGCGGTCCCAGCTCGCCATCCTGTGCTGGCCCACAAGCACGTTCCGTTGGAAGAAGTGCTGCGCTATCCGCTGGCGCTATGCGATCCGGCGATATGCGAAGGCCATGCACGCCAAGTTGATCGCGTTTTGCAGCGCTACGAGCAACAGCCACTGATCGCCCAGCGCGTGGCGTCCTATGAGGTGATGATGACCTTAGTCTCCGCCGGATTGGCACTTGGTTTGGCGGGCGCCGCGCACATTGCATCCGGCCGTGGGCCAGGTGTTGTGGCCCGGCGCTTGGCGGGCAAGTCGCAGATGCTGGCCACGTATCTGCTGCACCGTGACGTGGAGCCCTCCGAAATGCTGGCTCGGTTCATCGCACGAGTGGACTCCATTGATTCGGCGGATGGCTCCAGCGCCGCCGAGGACTCCTGATCCACCTGCTGAAAGGACCCAAGCCATGCCCCGATTCCTGTCGCTGCTGATGGCCGCTGCACTGACAGCCTCCTGTGGGCCATCCCAACCGACGGAAACCGTGGACTTCCTCGTGGCCCATCCTGAGCGTCTCAAGGAAGTCCAGCGCCTGTGCAAGGAAGAGCGCGCGAAGGCCGGCGAAGAACTCTGCCGACGTGCCGCCGAGGCCGCGAATCGCCGCTTCTTTGGTGACCGGCCGGAGCAGAAGTCCCAATAAGGTAACCTTCCGTCGCGGCGCCGCGACAAAGTTCTCGCAGTTACCTCATCACGCCGCAGCGCGCTCGCGCATGCGGCATTTTTATTGTCTTCGCCACCGCAAGAAGTCTGGCTCTTTTGGCCTGAATCCCCGCCATAACGGTCTTTGACCGGCCTGCACGCTCGCCTTGATCCTCGGCACTACGGCACGTTCCTGTGCCGTAGTGGGAGGTTGACCAATGCAAGGAACGAACGTGCTGTTCGGTCAGATTGCCGTCGTCTTCGGCATCGTGATCGCTGGCGTATGGAGCGCCACGCAATGGACAGCAGCGGCCCTGGGCTACCAGCTACGCCTGGGCTCGCCGTGGTTCGACTTCTTCGGTACGCCGGTCTACCACCCCTGGGGCCTGTTCGAGTGGTGGTTCTTCTTCGACGCCTACGCGCCGCATATCTTCGACGCGGGCGGTGCCATTGCCGCAGGCAGCGGCCTGATCGCGATGGTAGTTGCCATCGGCATGTCGATCTGGCGCTCGCGCCAGTCCAAGCTGGTCACGACCTACGGCTCGGCCCGCTGGGCCAATGCGGAGGACATCCACAAGGCGGGCCTTGACCAGCCTGCGGGCGTGTTCCTCGGCCTGCATCGCCAGCAGTACCTGCGCCATGAAGGCCCGGAACACGTCCTGACATTCGCGCCCACCCGCTCGGGCAAAGGCGTGGGCCTGGTGGTTCCCACCTTGTTGAGCTGGCCTGCATCGGCCGTCATTCACGACATCAAGGGCGAGAACTGGAGCATCACCGCCGGCTGGCGCTCGCGCTTCTCGCATTGCCTGCTGTTCAACCCGACCGATGCGAAGTCGTCGGCCTACAACCCACTGCTGGAGGTGAGGCGCGGCGCGCACGAAGTGCGCGACGTGCAGAACATCGCAGACATTCTGGTCGATCCCGAAGGAGCACTGGAGCGGCGCAACCATTGGGAGAAGACCTCGCATGCGCTGCTGGTTGGGGCCATCCTGCACGTGCTCTACGCAGGCGAAGACAAGACGCTGCGCGGAGTCGCCAACTTCCTCAGCGACCCGGCCTGTCCCTTCGAGCTGACCCTGCATCGGATGATGACCACGCCGCACATCGGTGGTGGGCCGCATCTGGTGGTGGCATCGGCAGCGCGCGAAGTCCTGAACAAATCGGACAACGAGCGTTCCGGCGTGTTGAGCACCGCCATGTCATTCCTCGGCCTGTACCGCGACCCCACGGTGGCCGAAGTCACCTCGCGCTGCGACTGGCGCATTGCCGACCTGATCGCGGCCGAGCATCCGGTGTCGCTGTACCTGGTGGTGCCGCCTTCGGACATTTCGCGGACGAAACCGCTCATTCGCCTGATCCTCAACCAGATCGGGCGACGGCTGACGGAATCGCTCGACGGCAGCGACGGCATCGCGCGCCGCCACAAGCTGCTATTGATGCTCGACGAGTTCCCCGCGCTCGGACGGCTCGACTTCTTCGAGACGGCCCTGGCCTTCATGGCCGGCTACGGTATCCGCAGCTTCCTCATCGCCCAGTCGCTCAACCAGATTGACAAAGCCTACGGCCAGAACCATTCGATCCTGGACAACTGCCATGTCCGGGTGACGTTCGCCACCAACGACGAGCGCACCGCCAAGCGCATCTCCGAAACGCTGGGCACCGCGACCGAGCTGCGCGCGCAGCGCAACTACGCCGGCCACCGGCTCGCGCCATGGCTCGGGCATCTGATGGTGTCGCGCCAGGAGACGGCACGTCCGCTGCTCACGCCGGGCGAGGTAATGCAGCTTCCGCCCGACGAGGCCGTGGTGATGGTGTCCAGCGTGGCGCCCATCAAGGCCAAGAAGCTGCGCTACTACGCGGACAGCAATTTCAAGCGGCGCGTGCTTCCGCCGCCGGTGCTTGCAACCCTGTCCATGCAGGGGCGCTATGCCGATGTGCCACCGGAACGCGCCGACGACTGGAGCGGGCTGGCGATTCCCGCCATGCCGGTCGCACCGACGGCCGACGCCGCCGATGGGCTGGAGAACCTGGGTTCGGCCGACGACAGCGGCCCACGCCGCCAGCCCGAACTTTCCGAAGCCGTCACCTACGACCCCGACCTGGTTGCGCCCGCAGCCGACCTCGGGCTGCTCGATGACGACGACATGCCGCATCCCCTTCCTCGCCAGCTCGATCCGGCCCTGCAGCGCACGGCCCGGCTGGCTTCCCTCGACCCTGACGACGGAATCGACCTATGACCCAACACCGCCTCAATGTGTTCATCCAGCCGGAGCACAGCAAGCGGCTCGATGAACTGGCCGCCAAGAAGGGCGTGTCCAAGTCCAGCATCGTCGCGGCGGCCCTGGCCTCCTGGCTGTCGCCCGATGCGGCCGACCAGCGCGAGGCGGCAATTGCCAAGCGGCTGGACCGCCTGTCGCGCCACGCCGAGCGCCTGGAGCGCGACCAGAACATTGCCATCGAAACATTGGCGCTGTTCATCCGCTATTTCCTCACGGTGAGCACACCCGTGCCCGAGGCCCATCAGGATGCCGCTCGCGCCCAGGGCAAGGCCCGCTTCGAGCAGTTCGTCGAGCAGCTCGGTCGCCATTTGCTGCGCGGGCGCAGCCTGGTGCGGGATGTGGTGGAGGAACTGCACACCGATCCGACGCGACCGGAGGGCGCTGCGGCCGTCGCGGATGCCCAGGAGCGTGCCTTATGAGCGCCGTTCCTTCCTCCTTCACGGCCACCTCGCTGGATCGCCGCATCCAGATGCTGCGCACGGCCATGGGGCCGCTGATCGCTGCCGCGCTCGAAGACCCGGACGTGGTGGAAATCATGCTCAACCCCGATCGCACGCTCTGGGTGGATCGTCTGTCCACGGGCCGCGCGCCGATGGGCGTGGAACTGTCCGAGGCCGATGGCGAACGCATCATCCGCCTCGTTGCAGCTCACGTTGGCACGGAAGTTCATCGGGGCCAGCCGTTGTTGACGGCAGAGCTGCCCGAGACGGGCGAACGCTTCGAGGGCATCCTGCCGCCCGCCGCGCCGGGGCCGGCCTTCGCCTTGCGCAAGCGCGCCTTTGGCGTGATCCCACTGTCGCGCTACATCGAGGACGGAATGATGACCGCCGCGCAGGCGGGCCTGCTGGTGCGCGCCGTGCGCGAGCGCCAGAACATCCTGATCGCAGGCGGCACCAGCACGGGCAAGACCACGCTCGCCAATGCCTTGCTCGCCGAGATTGCCGCTACCGGTGACCGCGTGCTGGTGCTTGAAGACACGGTGGAGCTGCAATGCGCGGCGCGCGATCACGTACCGCTGCGCACGCGCCAGGGCGTGGTGTCGATGACCGAGCTGGTGCGCTCTTCCATGCGCCTGCGCCCGGATCGCGTGATCGTTGGCGAAGTGCGTGGTGCCGAGGCGCTGGATCTCATCAAGGTATGGGGCACGGGCCACCCCGGCGGCATCGCCACCATCCACGCCGGCTCCGCGCTGGGCGCGCTGCTGCGCCTGGAGCAACTGATTCTCGAAGTGGCGGAGAACCCGCCCCGTGCGCTGATCGCGGAAGCGGTCAACGTGGTCATCCACATCGCCGGGCGCGGACGCAAGCGCCGCATCGAGAGCATCGCCCGCGTCGTCGGCTTCGATGGCGCGGGCTACCAACTGGCGGATGCGCTGGAGGCTCCATTCCCGGAGCTGCTGTCGCAGTCCGACCTTTCTTCCCTGTCCCCTGACCAACCTGGAGAACTGCCATGACGCAGATGATCGTTCCTGCTTTCCGTATTTCTGCAAACCCGCTTGCCCTGCGCTGCCGTCCCGCGCGGCTGGATGGCTTGGCACGCCCAGCCCTGCAGGGCCTGATGCTCGCGGCGCTGATGCTGCTGCTCGCAGGCACCGCGCAGGCCGCCGGTTCCTCGATGCCTTGGGAGGGGCCGCTGCAATCCATCCTGGAGTCGATCCAGGGTCCGGTGGCCCGGATCATCGCGGTCATCATCATCATCGCCACGGGCCTGGCGCTGGCCTTCGGCGATACCTCGGGCGGTTTTCGCAAGCTGATCCAGATCGTCTTCGGTCTGTCGATCGCGTTTGCCGCGTCCTCGTTCTTCCTGTCGTTCTTCAGCTTCTCGGGCGGGGCTGTCGTATGAGCGCGGCCCACGATGGCGTGCAGGGGTTCGCTCCGGGGTTCGAAGTGCCACTGCACCGCTCGCTGACCGAGCCGATCCTGCTGGGCGGCGCGCCGCGCACGGTGGCGATTGCCAATGGCACCTTGGCCGCGGCCGTGGGCTTGGGCCTGCAACTGTGGATTCCGGGCCTGGTGCTCTGGATCGCCGGCCATGCGTTGGCGGTCTGGGGCGCGCGTGTCGATCCGCGGTTCATGCAAGTCTTCGCGCGCCATATCAAGCACCGGCCGCTGCTGGACGTGTAGGGGCAAAGGGAGATATCGCATGCTGAACCTTGCCGAATACCGCCAGCGCCCGGCCTTGCTGGCTGACTGGCTGCCTTGGGCCGGGCTGATCGCTCCGGGCGTCGTGCTGAATAAGGATGGCTCCTTCCAGCGCACGGCGCGCTTTCGGGGGCCAGACCTCGACAGTGCCACGCAGGGCGAGCTGATCTCTACGTCAGCACGGTTGAACAACGCGCTGCGCAGGCTGGGTTCGGGCTGGGCCTTGTTCATCGAAGCCGAGCGCCGGCCCGCCGCCAACTACCCGCACTCGGAGTTTCCCGAGCCGCTGTCGTGGCTGGTGGACGAGGAGCGACGGGCCGCCTTTGAGGACTTGGGCAATCACTTCGAGAGCGGCTACCACCTCACGCTGGTGTACCTGCCGCCCGAGGAGGCCCGTGCCCGTGCCGCGGGCCTGCTGTACGAGAACCGGCTGACCGAAGGCGTCGATTGGCGCGAGCGCCTGACTGCCTTCATCGCGGAGACGGAACGCATCTTTGACCTGCTCGACGGCGTGATGCCGGAGATCGCCTGGCTCGACGATAGCCAGACGCTGACCTACCTGCACGCCACCGTGTCTACACGGCGTTACCGCGTGGGCGTGCCCGAGGTGCCATTCCACCTCGATGCGCTGCTGGCCGACGCGCCGCTGATCGGTGGCTTGGCGCCGATGCTGGGCGACCAGCACCTGCGCGTGGTGTCGGTGCGCGGTTTTCCGATCTCGACTTGGCCGGGGATTCTGGACGACCTCAACCGTCTGGGCTTCGCGTATCGCTGGAGTACGCGCTTTCTCTGCCTGGACAAAGCCGAGGCGGAAAAAGAACTCGCCCGCCTGCGCCGTCAGTGGTTCGCCAAACGCAAGAACGTCATCGCGCTGCTGCGCGAGACGATCTTCCAGCAGGAAAGCCCGCTGGTCGATACCGACGCCAGCAACAAGGCCACCGATGCCGATGCCGCCTTGCAGGAGCTGGGCAGCGATCAAGTGGCCTTCGGCTACGTGACAGCGACCGTCACCGTCATGGACGCGGATGCCGCCGTGGCCAACGAGAAGCTGCGCAGGGTGGAGCGCGTCATCCAGGGGCGTGGCTTCGTCACCATCCCCGAAACGCTCAACGCCGTGGATGCGTGGCTGTCGTCCATTCCGGGCCATGCCTACGCCAACGTCCGCCAGCCCATCGTCTCCACGTTGAACCTGGCGCACCTGATGCCGGTGTCGGCGGTATGGGCCGGGCCGGAGAAGAACGCGCACCTCGACGGCCCGCCGCTGATCGTCACGCGCACTGAGGGCGCGACGCCGTTCCGGCTGGTGACGCACATCGGCGACGTGGGCCACACGCTGGTGGCTGGCCCTACGGGCATGGGCAAGTCGGTGCTGCTCGCCACCTTGGCGATGCAGTTTCGGCGCTATCGCGGCTCGCGCATCTTTGCCTTCGACATGGGGCGCTCGATGCGCGCCACCATCCTCGGGCTGGGTGGTGAGCACTACGACCTCGGGATGGATGGCGAGATCGCGTTTCAGCCTCTCGCCCGCATCGACCGCGAGGGCTACCGCACCTGGGCCGCCGAATGGATCGAAGGGCGCTTGCGGCATGAGAGCGTGGCCGTCGGCCCCGAAGAGAAGGCCGCTATCTGGTCGGCGCTCGGCAGTCTCGCCGGTGCGCCGATGGAACAGCGCACGATGACGGGCCTGTCGGTACTGCTGCAATCGAATGCGCTGCGCCAGGCGCTTGCGCCGTACGTGCTGGGCGGCGCCCACGGCAAGCTGCTGGATGCGGATTCGGATCGCCTGGGCGCTGGCTCCGTGCAGTGCTTCGAGATGGAGGAATTGATGCACAGCAAGGCCGCCGTCATGGCCGTGCTGCACTACCTCTTTGCGCGCTTCGATGAGCGCTTTGACGGTGCGCCCACGCTGCTGATCCTCGATGAAGCCTGGCTGTTCCTCGATGACCCGGTGTTTGCCGCGCGCATTCGCCAGTGGCTCAAGACGTTGCGCAAGAAGAACGTGTCGGTCATCTTCGCCACGCAGAGCCTGGCCGACATCAAGGATTCGAGCATCGCGCCCGCGATCATCGAAAGCTGCGCGAGCCGCATCTTCCTGCCGAACCCGCAGGCGACCGAGCCGCAGATTCGCACGATCTACGAAGGCTTTGGGCTGAACTTGCGCCAGATCGAGATCGTCGCCACCGCGCAGCCCAAGCGCGACTACTACTACCAATCCCGCCTCGGCAATCGCCTGTTCGACCTCGACCTGGGACCGGCGACGCTGGCCTTCGCGGGCGCATCCACGGCGCAGGACCAGCGCGACATCGACGCGGTGCTCGCTGCCGCCAGCACCTCCACACCTTCCGCTTCCACCCCGTTCGCAGCCGCATGGCTGCGCCACCGCAGCCTCGATTGGGCGGCCGATCTGCTGCGCGATTTCCCCGGCCCCGCGCCGGGTGCCGCCCCCATCCCCAGCCATTCCCAGGAGAACCTGCCATGAAACCCCATGCCCACAATCTCGCCGCGCTGACCACCGCCTGCGTGCTCGCCTTCGGCATTGCGCAGCCCGCGCATGCACTGTTCGGCGTTGGCGACATCGTGTTCGATCCGACCAATTTGGTGCAGAACACGCTCACCGCCGTTCGCACGCTGGAGCAGATCAACAACCAGATCCGCCAGCTCCAAAACGAAGCGCAGATGCTCATCAACCAGGCGCGCAACCTGGCCAGCCTGCCGTCCAGCGTGGTGGGCCAGCTGCGCGCCAACCTGGCGACCACCCAGCGGCTCATCGCCCAGGCCAAGGGCATGGCCTACGACGTGGCGAACATGGACCAGATGTTCCAGCGTCTGTACCCCGAACAGTACTCCGCCACCGTCAGCGGCAATCAGATGTACCGCGATGCGCAGGAGCGCTGGAAGAACACGCTCACTGGCCTTCAGACCACCATGCAGATGCAGGCCCAGGCTTCGCAGAACCTGAGCGATGACGAGGGCGTGCTGGCCGACCTCGTGGGCAAGAGCCAGTCCGCCGTGGGCGCTCTCCAGGCGATGCAGGCCATGAACCAGTTGCTGGCCCTGCAGGCCAAGCAGTCCATTCAGACCCAGCGCTTGCAGATCACGCAGGACCGCGCGGCCTCGCTGGAGCTGGCGCGGCAGGCCGCCGCAGTGGAGCGTGGCCGCGAGGTGAATCGGCGCTTCGTGGGCACTGGCACGCCGTACACGCCGCAGCCCGTGAACTTCTACAGCCGCTGACGGAGCCGGGCCATGAACGACGTTTCGGTCATCGACCGCTTCCTCGACGTTTTCTCGCGCTACATCGACTCGGGATTCGGCCTGGTGCAGGGCGAGGTGGCGTTCCTGACCGCAACGTTGATCGTCATCGACATGACGTTGGCCGGGCTGTTCTGGGCGATGGGGCATGCCACCGGCCAGGGCGAGGACGTGATCGCCAAGCTGATCCGCAAGGTGCTATACGTGGGTGCTTTCGCCTACATCATCGGCAACTTCAACACCCTGGCGGGCATCCTGTTCCGTTCCTTCGCCGGGCTGGGCCTGACGGCCAGCGGCTCGACCTTGAGCATGGGCAACTTCCTGCAGCCGGGACGGCTGGCCAAGGCCGGCATCGACGCGGCGGCGCCCATCCTCGACCAGATCCGGGAGATGGCGGGCTTCCCCGAGGTGTTCATCAATATCGCGCCCATCGTCGTGCTGTTCCTCGCGTGGCTGGTGGTCATCGTCAGCTTCTTCGTGCTGGCGGTGCAGCTCTTCGTCACGCTGATCGAGTTCAAGCTGACCACGCTCGCGGGCTTCGTGCTCGTGCCGTTCGCCCTCTGGAACAAGACGGCGTTCCTAGTCGAGAAGGTGTTGGGCAATGTGGTGTCGTCCGGCATCAAGGTGCTGGTGCTGGCGGTGATCGTGGGCATTGGTTCGGGGCTGTTCGCGGAGTTTCAGGTACAGCCCGCCGAGCCATCCATCGACCACTCCGTGGTCGTGATGCTGGCCTCGCTGACGCTGCTGGCCTTGGGCATTTTCGGGCCGGGCATTGCGACCGGGCTGGTGTCCGGCGGGCCGCAACTCGGCGCGGGTGCGATGGCCGGTGCGGCGCTGGGCGCGGCCGGCGCTGCCGTTGCCGTGGGCGCTGCGGCCACGGGCGTCGGCGGCGCAGTCGCCGCCGGGGCGCGCATGGCGCCCGCAGCCGCCAAGCTGGCCGGTAGCGGAGCGCGTGCCGCCACCGGAGCCGCGAGCAGCGCCCGGTCAGCGTTTCAGGCAGGTTCTGCATCCGCCGGCGGTGGCCTCAAGGGCGCTGCCGCCGGCGTGGGCAATGTCGCCAAGACCGGCGCGCAGGCGGCCGGGCAGAAGGTGGCCTATGGCGCGCGTTCGATGAAGGAGCGCATGGCGGCGGCCTTTCGACCCGACGACGCCGGATCGGCGTCTGGGGCCGGTGCCGCCCAGGCGGCAAACGAGCCAACCCCATCCACCGAACAACCCGCCTGGGCCAAGCGCCTGCACCGCAGGCAGCAACTCACCCATGCCGCTACGACCGCCGCCCACACGCTGCGCGGCGGCGATGGCGGCAGCTCCAGCCAGGGGCCAAGCCTGCGCGATTCCGAATCCTGATCTTCAAGGAGAACTCCCATGCGATTCAAACGACCGCAGGTGCGCTACGCCGACACGCCGCAGCCTGCCACCCCGTACCAATCCGCCGCGCAAGTCTGGGACGAGCGCATCGGCTCGGCCCGCGTGCAGGCTAGAAACTGGCGTTTCATGGCCTTTGGCTGCCTCACCTTGGCCGTGCTGATGGCCGGTGGTCTGGTCTGGCGCTCCGCGCAATCCATCGTCACGCCCTACGTCATCGAGGTGGATAACGCGGGCCAGGTGCGCGCGGTCGGCGAGGCCGCCACGCCGTACCGGCCCAGCGATGCGCAGATCGCCTACCACCTGGGCCGCTTCATCGGCCTGGTGCGCAGCCTGTCCATCGACCCCATCGTGGTGCGGCAGAACTGGCTCGATGCCTACGACTACACGACCGACAAGGGCGCTGTTGTGCTCAACGAGTACGCCCGCGTGAACGATCCGTTCGCGCGCATCGGCAAGGAGTCAGTGACGGTGCAGATCACCAGCGTGACCCGCGCCAGTGACACGTCTTTCAACGTGCGCTGGACGGAGACGCGCTTCGTCAATGGCGCGCTGGATCGCACCGAACGCTGGAACGCCGTGGTTTCCATCGTGCAGCAGACGCCGCGCACCGAGCAGCGCCTGCGCAAGAACCCCCTGGGCATCTACGTCAACGGCCTGTCGTGGAGCCGCGAACTGGAAGGAAACGAAGGAGCAAAACCATGAATGATCTTTTCCGTAAATCCGTCTTGCCGGTGATGCTTCTGGCTTCGACCGTGCTGTTCTCTGGCTGCGCCACGCAGGGCAAGCCGCCGCCGACCATTTCGCTTGATGAGCCGGTACAGGCCCAGCCGCTGCCAGAGCCGCCTGCGCCTGTGGAGGTGGTGACCGTGCCGCAGGTGCTGCCGATGCCGGCGCAGATGAAAAGTGTGCCGGATGCCAAGCCCACGCCGGAACCCGCCGATGAAACCGTGCGCGTGTCCCGCGCCAATGCCGAAGCGCGCATTGCACCGACGCGCGAGGGCTACGTCAACGCAATTCAAGTCTGGCCCTTCACGGACGGCGCGCTGTATCAGGTCTATGCGGCCGTAGGCCGCGTGACGGTAATCGCGCTCCAGCCCGGTGAGGAGCTGGTGACGGTGGCGGCGGGCGACACGGTACGCTGGATCGTCGGGGACACATCGAGCGGCAGCGGTGATGCGCTGCGCGTCAATGTGATGGTCAAGCCGATCCGCTCGGGGTTGAAGACGAATCTGGTCATCACCACCAGCCGGCGCACCTACCTGCTGGAACTGACATCGACAGAGAAGACGTGGATGGCGTCGGTGTCCTGGGAATATCCCAAGGACAAGATGCTGGCCTTGCAGCGCCAGTCGCAGGCGGCCAGCGCCGCCGCGCCGGTCGATACCGGCCTGTCGCTGGAGAAGATCCGCTTCCGCTACGCCGTGTCGGGCAGCAATCCGCCGTGGAAGCCGCTGCGCGCCTTCGATGACGGCGAGAAGGTCTATATCCAGTTCCCGCCGGGCATCGCGCAAGGCGAGTTGCCGCCCTTGTTCGTGATCGGCGCGCAGGGCGACGGGCAACTGGTGAACTACCGTTTCCGCCCGCCGTACTACATCGTGGATCGGCTGTTCGGCGCGGCCGAACTGCGCCTGGGCGGTGATGGCGGTGACGTGGTGCGGATCGAGCGCACGGATGGCGTGGCGCGGAGGAACTGACCATGAGCCAGGACGACACTCCTGACCTCGCCGCGCCGCAGGCGGGCAAGGTAGCACCCGAGGCGGTGGCGCTGCGCGCCCAGCCGCGTCCGGTCACACGCTTGAACCGGCGCACGCTGGCCATCCTCGTCGGCGGCCTGTCGGTCGCCGTGCTGGGGGCCACGATCTGGTCATTGCAGCCGCATCGGCGTGGCGCGGGCGAGCAGACCGAGCTGTACAACGTCGATCGCGTGTCGAAGTCCGAAGGGCTGGATGGCCTGCCGGCCGACTACTCGAAGCTGCCGCCGAAGGTGCCCGAGCTGGGGCCGCCGCTGCCGGGCGATCTCGGCCCGGCCATCGTGAAGTCGCAGCAGCCGGTGACGCCGACGTATGCGCCACCGGGGCACGACCCGGAGGATGCACGGCGCAAGGAGGCTGATGCGGCGGCGGGTTCGTCGGTGTTCTTCCGCTCGGGCAACCAGGGCAAGGCCGCCGCACCGGGAACAGCGCAAGCCGCTGCGGTTGCGCCTGGCAGCGCCTTGGCCGGCTTCGACCCGCTGGCCGCCGGGCCAGCCTCGACGGCGGCCCAGCCTGCCGACCCCACCGCGGTGCAGAACCGGCAAGACCAGAAAGAGGCGTTCCTGAAAGGCGGTTCTACGGAAACCCGCAACTCCGGCAATCTGCAAATGCCGGTCTCGCCGTATCAGGTCATGGCGGGAACGGTGATCGCCGGGGCGCTGGTGACGGGCATCAAGTCGGACTTGCCGGGCGACGTGATCGTCACGGTGACGGAGCCGGTCTACGACACGGCCACGGGCAAGTTTCTGCTGATCCCCCAAGGCTCGCGCATCCTGGGCAAATACAACAGCCAGGTGAGCTACGGGCAGAGCCGCGTGCAGGTGGTGTGGAACCGCGTCATCCTGCCGGACACGTCTTCGCTGAAGCTCGACAACCTCGCGGGCACCGACCCGGCCGGTTACGCCGGCCTGGAGGATGGCGTCGATTGGCACTGGGATCGCGTCTTCGCGGGTGCGGCGTTGACCACGTTGCTGGGCGTGGGTGCCGAGTTGGCCGCGCCGGAGAACCGGCAGAACGGCAACCGGATCGTGATCGCCGGACGCGACAGCGCGCAGGACAGCATCAACCAGGTCGGCCAGGAGATGATCCGGCGCAACATGAACATCCAGCCGACGCTGACCGAACGGCCGGGCCTGCCGGTGCGGATCATCGTCAATCGCGATCTGGTGTTGCGGCCGTACCAGCCACTGTTCTTCAATCGGGGTGCAATGCGATGAGCGCGACCAAGAGGCTGCGGCTCGGGCCGCTGCCCAAGACCGAGAATGTGAAGCTGACCTTCGCTTGCCCGGCCAGCCTGAAAGCCGACCTCGACCGCTACGCCGCGTTGCACGCGCAGGCATACGGCAAAGCGGTCGATGCGACGACGTTGATTCCGCACATGCTGGAGGCGTTCATGGCGGGGGATCGGGGATTCAGGAAGGGAAGCGGGAGCAAGGCCGCACCGCCGAAGTCGGGTTGACGATGCGGGCGTATCCGCCATCCACTCACCAAGAAGGCGCAGCCCACTGGCTGCGCTTTCGCTTTTGAGGAGCTTTCTGGGAGTGCAGGACTATGACGACCGATGCGACCTTGCCTGCTGCGGTGCCCTTGCGCTTACCACCGCGAAGCGCCTATGCGACACCTAGCTCGAAAAGCAGCAAGAGCACACAACGGCTGAAATCTAGCCTAACCTACTACCCCATAAGACCTTTTGCCCCGCTGCATGTCTGCATGGAAGACTTGACAGCGGACATTTTTCATGCCTGCTGGAAAGCCGGTACCCACTCGGTTCGGCTTGCCGTCAAAAGTCGAGGTCGTAGCCCATTCGAAATAGGCATGCGCACGGCGCAACGAAAGCCGGAAACAGATGGGCTTGCCAGAAGCCCATTTCATTTGTCAGGCACAAAGAAAAACGGGTCAGAGCTTGTGGCTCTGACCCGTTGATCTAACTACTGTTTTTGGTCGGTGTGAAAGGATTCGAACCTTCGACCCCTTGCACCCCATGCAAGTGCGCTACCAGGCTGCGCCACACACCGAAGCTCTCGATTATAGCTATGAAAATTCAGTGTCCGACGGTCAGCAGCTCACGAATTTCAAAGAGTTCGCGCCGAAGGTTCAGCAGCTGCGACAGATCGACCGATTTCGGGGCAGAGACGGCCGCCACAGTTGCCGGCGCATCTTGCACGGCCGCGTCGAATTCTTCCTGCTCGATCTCGATCGCTTCCATGCCCTCGAGCGGCAACTCACCGGCCTTGCGCCGGTCACGCTCGCCCTGCACCAGTTCCTGCAGCTTGTTGCGCGCACCGCTGATGGTGAAGCCCTGGTCGTAGAGCAGGTCGCGGATGCGGCGAATCATCAGCACTTCGTGGTGCTGGTAGTAGCGACGGTTGCCGCGCCGCTTCATGGGCCGCAGTTGCGTGAACTCCTGCTCCCAATAGCGCAGCACGTGCGGCTTGACGCCGCAAAGTTCGCCGACCTCACCGATGGTGAAGTAGCGTTTGACAGGAATCGGCGGGAGCGTTTTCTCCATTGAAATCAAGACTGTGCGCGGGAAACCTTAGAGATTACTCTACGCAAGCGCACAGCACCAAGCACTATTCATTCACTCGGTGCCAAGGCTCCACTCGACCTCGGTCGTACCAGCGGCCTGCGGGTCGATGTTGCCGTGAATCTGCTCCTTGAGCTTGGCGCTCGCGTGGAACGTGGCCACGCGGCGCTCGCCGATCGGAATGGCTTCGCCGGTGCGCGGATTGCGACCAGGGCGCGGCGCCTTCACGCGGATCTGGAAGTTGCCGAAGCCCGAGATCTTCACGTCCGTGCCTTCGATCAGGCTGTTCGCCACGAGCTCGAAGAACGCCTCGACCATGTCCTTGGACTCACGCTTGTTCAGGCCGATCTGCTCGAACAGCAGGTCGGCCAGATGCGCCTTGGTCAGCGCAGGCGTTTCTAGAGCCTCGAGCGTGAAATCGGCAGCATTCATTCTCATCACCCCCTCAAGCGGCCGCCGAGCTTGGCGCCCAATTGTTCGACGATGGCGCGCACAGCAGGCTCGACCTGCTCGTCCGTCAGCGTGGCGCTGTCGCTCTGGAAGCTCAGGCGCACCGCCATGCTCTTCTCGCCCTGTGCCAGCGCACCGGGCGCGGCCACCGCGCCATCGCGCAGCGGTTGAGGACGGTAGATGTCGAACAGCGTCGCATCGCGCAACAGGCCCTGCGCAGCCGTGGCCGCGCGGATGGTCTGCATCAGCGCGTCGTGCGTGACGGCTTCAGCCACGACGACGGCAATATCGCGCTCGACGGCCTGGTGCTTGGGCACCGACTGCGCCACGGGCACGGGGCGCGCGGTCACGGCATCGAGATCGAGCTCGAACAGAACCGGCGCCTGGGCGAAGTCCCACTTCTGGCGCCAGCGCGGATGCAGTTCGCCGACGAAGCCGACGGCCTTGCCGTCGACCAGCACGCGCGCCGAACGGCCCGGGTGCAGTGCGGGATGCTCTGCCGCCTCGAAGCTCGGCACCAGCGGCGCGAGCAGCGCCTCGACGTCGCCCTTGACGTCATAGAAGTCGATGCGCTCGGGCTTGCCATCCCAGCGCGATTCATCGGCGTCACCCCAGGCGAGGCCCGCCACGCGCATCGGCTGGTGAACGCCGCGCACGGTGCTGTCGGTGGTGGCAACGCTGTCGTCGCGCAGATAGACGCGCCCCAGCTCGAACACGCGCACGCGCGGCGCCTTCCGGTCGAGGTTGAACTTGAGCACCTGCAGCAGCGAACCCAGCAGCGACGAGCGCATCATGCTCATCTGGCTGGCGATCGGGTTCAGCAGCTTGATCGGGTTGGCATTGCCGGCAAGGTCCTGCTCCCAGTGCGCCTCGACGAAACTGAAGTTGATCGTCTCCTGGTAGCCCAGCGCCGCGACGGCGCGGCGCACAGCGAAGCGGCCGCGTTGCGCCTCGGGCCGCACGCGGGCCGTGATGGGCGCGAGCGGCGCGGTGGTCGGCAGGTTGTTGAAGCCGATCAGGCGCGCGACCTCTTCGATCAGGTCTTCTTCGATGAGCAGGTCGAAGCGGTGCGGCGGCGGGGTCACGGTCAGCGTGCCTTCGCCTTCGGTGATGGCAAAGCCCAGCCGGTTCAGCGCGTCGGCGCATTGCGCCTGCGTGAGCGGCATGCCGATCACGCGAGCTGCGCGCGCCACGCGCAGCGTGACGGGCACGGCCTCGGGCACGTCCAGCTTCTGGTCGTCCATCGCACCGGCCTGGCCGCCGCAGATTTCGACGATCAGCTGCGTGATGCGCTCGATGATCTGCACCGTGCGGCTCGGATCGACGCCGCGCTCGTAGCGATGGCCTGCGTCGGTCGAGAAATTGAAGCGGCGCGAACGCCCCTGCACCGCGGCGGGCCACCAGAACGCAGCCTCGACGTAGATGTTGCGCGTGTCGTCCGAGACGGACGTGGCGTCGCCGCCCATGATGCCGGCGAGCGATTCGACTTCGCGGTCGTCGGCGATCACGCCGACCTTGTCGTCCACCGTGATGGTCGTGCCATTGAGCAGCTTGAGCTGTTCGCCCGCCTTGCCCCAGCGCACCGTGAGGCCGCCGTGGATCTTGTCGAGGTCGAAGATGTGGCTGGGCTGGCCGTACTCGAACATCACGTAGTTCGAGATGTCGACCAGCGGCGTCACGCTGCGCTGGCCGCAGCGCGCAAGGCGCTCGACCATCCATGCCGGCGTGGCGACCTTGGTGTCGACGCCGCGCACGATACGGCCCGAGAAACGGCCGCAAAGCTCGGGCGCTTCGACCTTCACTGGCAACACGTCGCTGAACGAGGTGGCCACCGGCGCGATGGCCGGCGTCTTGAGCGGCGCGCCGGTGAGCGCCGCGAGTTCGCGCGCCACGCCGTAGACGCTCAGGCCGTGCGCCAGGTTGGGCGTGAGCTTGAGGGTGAGCAGCGCATCGTCGAGCTTGAGCACATCACGCACGTCGGCGCCGATCGGCGCATCGGCCGCGAGCTCGAGCAGGCCGCCGTGGTCTTCGCTCAGGTGCAGTTCGCGCGCCGAGCACAGCATGCCCTGGCTCTCGACGCCGCGCAGCTTGCCCAACTTGATGAGGAAGGGCTTGCCGTCTTCACCCGGCGGCAGTTCAGCGCCGACGAGCGCGCAAGGCACCTTGATGCCGACGCGCGCATTGGGCGCGCCGCATACGATATTGAGCAAAGCGCCCTGCCCCGCGTCGACCTGGCATACGCGCAGGCGGTCGGCGTTCGGGTGCTGCACTGCTTCCTTGATTTCTCCGACCACGATGCGCGTGAAAGGCGGCGCGACCGGGCGGCGCTCTTCGACCTCGAAGCCGCCCATGGTGAGCGTTTCGGCCAGTTCGGCGCTGCCGAGGGGCGGGTTGCAGAACTCGCGCAGCCAGGATTCCGGGAATTGCATCTCTTCGATCTCGATCTGGTTTTTCTATGTATGGAGGGGGCTCACTGGAACTGCGAGAGGAAACGCAGGTCGCCGTCGAAGAACAGGCGCAGGTCGTTCACGCCGTAGCGCAGCATGGTGAGCCGGTCGGGGCCCATGCCGAAGGCGAAGCCGATGTAGCGCTCCGGGTCGAGCCCCATGTTGCGCACCACGTTCGGGTGCACCTGGCCGGAGCCCGAAACTTCGAGCCAGCGGCCGGCCAGCGGGCCGCTCGCGAACTGGATGTCGATCTCGGCGCTGGGTTCGGTGAACGGGAAGAAGCTCGGGCGGAAGCGCAGCACGAGGTCGTCGCGCTCGAAGAACGTGCGGCAGAAGTCGGTGAAGACGACCTTCAGGTCCTTGAAGCTCACGTTCTCGCCAAGCCAGAGGCCTTCGCACTGGTGGAACATGGGCGAATGGGTGGCATCGCTGTCCACGCGGTACGTGCGGCCCGGCGCGATCACGCGGATCTCGGGCGCCTTCAAGGTGCCGGTGGTGTCGGCCGCGGCGGCCGCGAATTCGGCGGCGTACTTTTTGATGTGCTGATGCGCATAGCGCACCTGCATCGGGCTGGTGTGCGGACGCAGGTTGTAGGGAATGCCGTCGTCGCCGTTGATGTCGACGTAGAAGGTGTCCTGCATCGAGCGCGCAGGATGGTTCGGCGGGTTGTTGAGCGAGGTGAAGCTGTGCCAGTCGCTCTCGACTTCGGGGCCGTCGGCCACGTCGAAACCCATGCTCGAGAAGATTTCCTCGATGCGCTCAAGCGTGCGGCTCACGGGGTGCAGGCCGCCCGGGATGCGGCGGCGGCCCGGCAGGCTCACGTCGAGGGCCTCGGCGCGCAGCTGCAGGGAGAGCTCTTCGTCGGCCAATTGCTGGCGGCGGTCGGTCAGTGCGGCCTCGATGGCCTGCTTGGCCACGTTGATCGCGGCGCCGCGGGACTTCTTCTCTTCGACACTCAGCGCGGCCATGCCCTTCATCAGCTCGGTGATGCGGCCCGACTTGCCGAGGAACTGGGCCTTGGCGTTTTCGAGCTCTGCGGGCGTTTTCGCTTCGGCGAAGGCGGCGCGTGCGGTGTCGACAAGGGAGTCCAACTCGTTCATAGCAACAAAAATCTTCGAGGGGAAATAAAAAAGAGCTGGAGCCTTTTCAAGCGCCAGCCCTTGAGCCGTGGGCGCAGGAGGCCGCCCGAAGGCGGCAGCCTGCTGTGCAGAATCAAGCAGCCAGCTTGGCCTTGACCTGCTCCACGATGCCGGCAAATGCGGCCTTGTCGTGCACGGCGATGTCCGCAAGCATCTTGCGGTCGATCTCGATACCGGCCTTGCGGATACCGTTGGCGAACTGGCTGTAGGTCAGGCCCAGTTCACGCGAGGCGGCGTTGATACGCGCGATCCACAGCTGACGGAACACGCGCTTCTTGGTACGGCGGTCACGGTAGGCGTATTGGCCTGCCTTCATCACCGCCTGTTTGGCGATGCGGAAGACATTGCCGCGGCGACCGCGGAAACCCTTGGCGAGTGCGAGAACTTTCTTGTGGCGGGCGCGAGCCGTTACACCACGTTTGACGCGAGGCATGTGTGTACTCCTTGTTCGTCTGAGTTAAATGCCACGACCGGGCAGCATGGCGGCGACAGAAACCATGTTGGTTTCGTGCACTGCGACTGCACCACGCAGGTGACGCTTGTTCTTGGTGGTCTTCTTCGTCAAGATGTGACGCTTGAAGGCTTGACCGCGCTTGACGGTGCCACCGGGACGAACGCGGAAACGTTTTTTCGCGCTGCTCTTGGTCTTCATTTTGGGCATGTGAATGCTCCTTTAGTTTGTGCTCGTGAGGCGCCATGGATGCTCCACGGACTTGTTGGCCCCGAGACACTTCTTTATCCCGCCCTTGCCTGCCCTTCTTGCGAAGCGCCGGCAAAGGCGAAATCCCTTCAAAACCTCTCTACCGCAGCCCTCAGGCCGTGGCGGGCGTTGCCGCCGGCGCCGCGTCTGCCGCGGGCTTCGGCGCACCGCCACCGGCCTTCTTGCGCCCCGGCGCGATCATCATGATCATCTGCCGGCCTTCGAGCTTCGGGAACTGCTCGACCATGATCAGGTCGCCCAGTTCGTCGCGAATGCGCTGCAGCAGTGCCAGACCCAGCTCCTGGTGCGTGATCTCGCGGCCACGGAAGCGCAGCGTGATCTTGCATTTGTCGCCGTCCTCAAGAAAGCGCTTGATGTTGCGCATCTTGATGTTGTAGTCGCCATCGTCGGTACCGGGCCGGAACTTGATTTCCTTGACCTCGATGACCTTCTGCTTCGACTTCGCCTCGGCCGCCTTCTTCTGCTCGTGGTACTTGAACTTGCCGTACTCGATCAGGCGGCACACCGGTGGGTTGGCCGCAGCAACGACCTCCACCAGATCCACGTCCTGCTCACCGGCAAGGCGCAAGGCCTCGGCAAGACTCACGACACCCAATTGCTCGTTATCCGGGCCGATCAGGCGGACTTCCGGGGCCATGATTTCCCGGTTCAGGCGGTGTTGGCGTTCCTCGCGGTGGCGGCGGTCGCGAAATGCAGTAGCGATGGTCAGAATCCTTCAAAATTTGCTACAAAATCTGTAGCGAACGCCGCTCAGTCCTCGCGGACAAGCGGCACGACTTGGCAGGGAAACATATAGGGTGTTTCAGAGACAAATCAACGCTTGTCAGCAACATCCTGGACGAGCCGTTGCGCGAACGATTCGAGGGACATTGCACCGAGGTCTTGATTTCCCCGGGCGCGCACTGCGACGGCACCTGCTTCCTTTTCCTTGTCGCCCACGACAACGATGTAAGGGAGCTTTTGCAACGAATGCTTCCGTATTTTATACGTAATCTTTTCGTTGTGCAGATCTAGCTGAACCCTAAGCCCTTGATTTTGCAGCGTTTTCGCAACTTGCGCAGCGTAGTCGGCCTGTCCTTCGCTGATATTGAGCACCGCAACCTGCACCGGAGCGAGCCATGCAGGCATCGCGCCCGAGTGGTGTTCGATCAGCATGCCGATGAAGCGCTCCAGGCTGCCGACGATAGCGCGGTGCAGCATCACCGGGTGCGCACGGCCGCTCGATTCCGTCACGTATTCGCCGCCCAGGCGCTCCGCCGTGTTGAAGTCGACCTGCATCGTGCCGCACTGCCAATGACGGCCGATGGCATCGCGCAGCGTGTACTCGATCTTCGGGCCGTAGAAGGCGCCATCGCCCGGCGAGATGACGAAGTCGACGCCCGAACGGCGCAGCGATTCCATCACCGCATGCTCGGCCTTGTCCCACAGCTCATCGGAGCCCACGCGGTTCTCCGGGCGCGTGGCGACCTTGTAGAGGATGTCCGTGAAGCCGAAGTCGGCATAGACCTTCTGCAGCTGTGCCGTGTACGCGATGCACTCGTCGAGGATCTGGTCTTCCGTGCAGAAGATGTGGCCATCGTCCTGCGTGAAACCGCGCACGCGCATGATGCCGTGCAGCGCGCCGCTGGGCTCGTTGCGATGGCACTGGCCGAATTCGCCGTAGCGCAGCGGCAGGTCGCGGTAGCTGCGCAGGTCGCTCTTGAAGATCAGCACATGGCCCGGGCAGTTCATCGGCTTCAGCGCGTACTCGCGCTTCTCCGACTCCGTCGTGAACATGTTGTCGCGGTAGTTCTGCCAGTGGCCCGTTTTCTCCCACAGGCTCTTGTCGAGAATCTGCGGGCCCTTCACTTCCCAGTAGCCCGTGTCGCGGTAGATGCCGCGCATGTACTGCTCGACCTGCTGCCAGATCGCCCAACCTTTGGGGTGCCAGAACACAACGCCAGGCGCCACTTCGTCGATGTGGAACAGGTCGAGTTCCTTGCCCAGGCGGCGGTGGTCGCGCTTCTCGGCTTCCTCGATGCGCTGGATGTACTGGTCGAGCTGCTTCTTGTCGGCCCAGGCCGTGCCGTAAATACGCTGCAGCTGCTCGTTCTTGGCGTCACCGCGCCAGTAGGCACCGGCCAGCTTCGTGAGCTTGAAGACCTTCAGGAAGCGCGTGTTCGGCACGTGCGGGCCGCGGCACATGTCCACGTATTCCTGGTGGTAGTACAGGCCCATGGCCTGCTCGTCGGGCATGTCCTCGACGAGGCGCAGCTTGTAGTCCTCGCCACGCGACTGGAAGACTTCGATGACTTCCGCGCGCGGCGTCATCTTCTTGATCACGTCGTAGTCCTGCGCAATCAGCTCGCGCATGCGCGCCTCGATGGCAGCCATGTCTTCCGGCGTGAATGGGCGTTCGAACGAGATGTCGTAGTAGAAGCCCTCGTCGATCACGGGCCCGATCACCATCTTGGCCGTCGGGTAGAGCTGCTTCACCGCATGACCGACCAGGTGAGCCGTCGAGTGGCGGATGATCTCCAGGCCCTCGTCGTCCTTGGGCGTGATGATCTGGAGCTTGGCGTCATGGTCGATGACGTCGCTGGCATCGACGAGCCTGCCGTCGACTTTGCCGGCCACCGTCATCTTGGCAAGGCCGGGGCCGATGGACTGGGCAACCTGGGCCACCGAAACCGGGCCGGGGAACTCGCGGCGCGAGTTGTCGGGGAGCGTGATCTGGATCATGTGAAAACCTCGGGGAGAAAAACAAAAAAGCGCGGTGGAAGACCGCGCTTTGCTTGGTTGTAGAGCTGGCAAGAACCAGCGTGCGCGGGGCTACCGGCCTTTTCCTTCAGTGAAGAAAAAGCCGCTGAATCCTTGCGGAGTAGTTCGCGGTGTCATAACCAAGGTGCCTTTCTCGCTCTTGTTGAGTACAGAGTTCGCGATTCTAGCCGCTGCTTGCTCAGGATGCGGGCGCCGCATTCTTGAGGCCCAACACTTCGATGGGTTCGATCGACGGCGGCTTGGCGAAAAGCTCGGGCGCCTTGGCCATCAACGCCTGCGCGATCGAACCGTTCAGATGGGCCTGGCGCCCCGCCTCGTCTTCGAACGCATCGAACACGCCGAAAGTGGTTGGCGACAGCCGCAGCGCAAACCAGATCGGCGTGGTCTTCTCGTCGCGCGCCATCGCAAGGCCGGCTTCGAGGAACTTCGCGACATCGCTTTCCTTGCCCGGCTTGGCTTCGAGGCGGGCGAACAGTGCGTACTTGATCATGAGTCATCTCCTGAGTTGAACGGCGCGCGGCATTGCGCGGCGTTGGCACTGACTCTAGGCAACGGCCGCCCCTTCAGCCATTGGCATTTTTGACATCTTTGATATCGTTATGGCCATGAAGATCGACGTACTCGCGCTCGACGGCGTGTTCGACACCGGCTTGTCCACGGTGCTCGACGTGTTCACTACCGCCAATGAACTGGCGGCCATGCTGCAGCTCGACGTGGCGCCGTTCGAAGTCGTGGTGGCGGGCATGCGCAAGCGCGTGCGAACAGCTCAAGGCTTCGCAGTGCCGGTGGCCCGAACACTGGAGGCCGGCGCCGCTGATTGGCTCATCGTGCCCGCACTCGGCTGCAAGATGCCAGAAACACTGGAGCCCGCATTGCAGCGCGCCGACGTGCGCGATGCTTGCAGCGCACTGCGGGAGCGCACGAGCAAGGGCGCCCACATCGCTGCAGCCTGCATCGGCACCTTCGTGCTCGCCGAAGCCGGCGTGCTCGACCACCAAAAGGCGACCACGACCTGGTGGCTCGCCACGCTGTTCCGCCAGCGCTATCCCGCCGTGCAACTGGAAGATTCGCGCATGCTCGTCAGCTCCAGCCACCTCGTCACGGCCGGCGCGGCGCTGAGCCATGTCGACATGGCGCTGTGGATCGTTCGACAGGCAAGCCCCGAACTCGCCACGCTGGTCGCGCGCTACCTCATCGTCGATTCACGTCCGTCGCAATCGGCCTACGTGATCTCGGACCACCTCTCGCACTCCGACCCGCTGGTGGAGCGCTTCGAACGCTGGGCGCGTGGCCGACTGGCCCTTGGCTTTTCGCTCGACGAGGCCGCGCAGGCCGCGGGCACCAGCAAGCGCACGCTGGCGCGCCGCATGCAGCAGGTGCTGGGCAAGAGCCCCCTCTCCTACGTGCAGGACCTGCGCGTGGAGCGCGCGGTGCACCTGCTCAAGACCAGCGACAAAAGCCTCGAGCAGATCGCCGGCATGGTGGGCTACGCCGACGGCGTCACGCTGCGCACCCTGCTTCGCCAACGGCTGGGCCGCGGCGTGCGCGAGGTTCGACTCGAAGCCTGAGCCTGCCGCAGGCGCAAAAAAGCCCGGCACGCGGCCGGGCTGAAGGTGACAGCGAATACCTGTCTGTCTATCTCTCGAAAGACCGATCCGTGCGGATCAGTGGAACTGCTCTTCCTCGGTCGAGCCCGACAGCGCCTTCACGCTGGACGAACCGCCCTGGATCACGGTGGTCACGTCGTCGAAGTAACCCGCGCCCACTTCCTGCTGGTGCGACACGAAGGTGTAGCCCTTGTCGCGCGCCGCGAATTCGGGTTCCTGCACCATGTTGACGTAGTGCTTCATGCCTTCGCCGCGGGCATAGGCGTGGGCGAACTGGAAGGTGTTGAACCAGTTGACGTGGATGCCGGCCAGCGTGATGAACTGGTACTTGTAGCCCAGCGCCGACAGGTCTTCCTGGAACGAGGCGATCTGCTTGTCGTCGAGGTTCTTCTTCCAGTTGAACGAAGGCGAGCAGTTGTACGACAGCAGCTTGCCGGGGCATGCGGCGTGCACGGCCTGCGCGAATTCACGGGCGAAGCCGATGTCCGGCACGCCGGTTTCGCACCACACCAGGTCGGCATAGGGCGCGTAGGCGACGCCGCGGCTGATGGCTTGCTCCAGGCCGTTCTTGACGCGGTAGAAGCCTTCCTGCGTGCGCTCGCCCGTCAGGAAGGGCTTGTCGTTGGCGTCGTGGTCGGACGTGATCAGGTTCGCGGCTTCGGCGTCGGTGCGGGCCAGCACGATGGTGGGCACGCCCATCACGTCGGCGGCAAAGCGGGCCGAGATCAGCTTTTCGCAGGCTTCCTGCGTGGGCACGAGCACCTTGCCGCCCATGTGGCCGCACTTCTTCACGGCAGCCAGCTGGTCTTCGAAGTGCACGCCGGCGGCGCCGGAAGCGATCATGTTCTTCATCAGCTCGAAGGCGTTCAGCACGCCGCCGAAACCGGCTTCCGCATCGGCCACGATCGGCAGGAAGTAGTCGATGAACTCCTTGTCGCCCGGGTTGATGCCGCGGCCCCACTGGATTTCATCGGCGCGGCGGAAGGTGTTGTTGATGCGACGGACCATCGTCGGCACCGAGTCGTACGCATAGAGCGACTGGTCGGGGTACATCGTTTCCGACGTGTTGCCGTCGGCGGCGACTTGCCAGCCCGACAGGTACACGGCTTCCAGGCCGGCCTTGGCCTGTTGCATCGCCTGGCCGGCGGAGATCGCGCCGAAGGCGTTCACGTAGCCCTTCTTGGCGCCACCGTTGATCTTGTCCCAGAGCTTCTCCGCACCGCGCTTGGCCAGCGTGTGCTCGATCGGGAACGAACCGCGCAGGCGAACCACGTCGGCCGCGCTGTAGCCGCGCTTGACGCCCTTCCAGCGGGGATCGGTGGCCCACTCTTTTTCGAGGGCGGCGATCTGTTGTTCGCGGCTGAGTTGTTCTGTGAGGGTCTGGGGCATGGTCACTCCGTGAGGTTGATTGAAGGTTGGGCGCTGCGGCCGTGGAGTTACTGTAATCCGGCGGCAGACTCTTATGTCTTATAGAAGACATATTTTTCAATCAGCAAAATCAACAACTTACATTCATATTTCTCAATGCAAAATTATTTTTCTCATATCGAGAAAAAATATTGCGCCGCAGCAGCCATGGATTTCGTAATACGCAATCAATCTTTCGGTGGTGAAAAGGGGCCCTCGGCACGCCCTGCCGCATGAGCGATCCAATCCCCGCTTTCGATCACACACCGGCCCTCGATGCGCGACGGGTGGATCTCGTACACGAGGCAATCGATCCACTGCCCGCCGGTCTGCACGCGCACCCGCCGCTTGATGTATTCACCGGTGTCGTCGTCGGCCACCTCCTCGAGCCGATCGAGCGCCGCCTCCACAGACGGTTCGATCGCATAGACCTCGCCTTTCACGCTCCCTGCGCCACCAAGCACGACGCCCGGATATGCGCCCAGGTCGTAAAGCGTGCCGCCGATGGTCGCCTCCCCCACCAGCACAGGCGAAGGACGGTAGCGCGCGATGTCGTTGCGTCCGCCGCAGCGCAGCGTGCCGTAAACAAAAACGTGGGGCATCATCGAACCGCCTTCTCCGCAACTACAAGAATTCCAGTCTATTGAACTCCGCCGCCCCCACACCAGGCCGTCTCGTGGCCTATGGCTGCCTCGCCCTGAGCATGTCGCTCGTCGGCGGCTACGTCGCCCTCTCCAAGCCCCTTGTGGCTGCCTTCCCGGTGCTGCTGCTCGCATGGCTGCGCTTCGGCATCGCCGCGCTGGCCATGCCGCACTGGCTCAAGCGCACGCCCGACGAGCCACCCATGACGGCGCATACGCGCTGGCTGGTGTTCCTCGAGTCGTTCCTCGGCAACTTCCTGTTTTCCATCTGCATGCTGTTCGGCGTGAGCCTGACCAGCGCGGTGTCGGCCGGCGTGATCATGGCGTCGATCCCCGCGTGCGTGGCCGTTGCAAGCTGGCTCTTCCTGCGCGAACGCATCACGGTGCGGATCGGCCTGGCCATTGCATGTGCCGCGCTCGGCATCGGCCTGCTGGCGCTCTCGCCCGCGCATGCGTCGGCAACGCCCTCGGCCTCGCCGGCGTCGATGCCCTGGCTGGGCAACCTGCTGGTGTTCTGCGCGGTGCTCTGCGAGACGGCCTACGCGGTGATCGGCAAGTCGCTCACGGGGCGCCTCGGCCCCAAGCGCATCGCATCGCTCATCAACCTCTGGGGCTTCGTGCTGTCGATGCCCTTCGGCATCTGGTTCGCGCTGCAGTTCGACTTCACCGCCGTGCGCTTCGGCACGTGGGCGCTGCTCGTGGCCTATGCGCTCGCCGCGAGCATCTGGACGGTGTGGCTCTGGATGACCGGACTTCGCAACGTACCAGCCGCACAAGCGGGTGTTTTCGCCGTGCTGCTGCCGGTCAGCGCGGCCCTCGTGGGCGTGCTCGTGCTGGGTGAAAGCCTCTCCACGACACAGCTGCTTGCCTTCGTGATCGCACTCGTGGGCGTGGTGCTTGCGACATGGCCCGGGCGCCGAAGGTGAAAACGAGGCTTCTCCCCTCTGAAAAAACAACAACTCCCAATGAAAAAAGCGCTTTTTCCCTTGGAAACGCGTTTTTTCTCATTTAGCATCCGCAATGCCACTGGAGACGCAAGTTTTTCATTGGTGAGTGTTCAACCAAAAAAGGAAATCAACCATGGCAACTGCAAAGAAGGCTCCGGCCAAGAAAGCTCCGGCAAAGAAGGCTGCGGCTCCCGCAAAGAAGGCCGCCGCTCCCGCGAAGAAGGCTGCTGCACCGGCAAAGAAGGCTGCTGCTCCCGCCAAGAAGGCTGCCGCACCGGCGAAGAAGGCTGCTCCTGCAAAGAAGGCCGCACCCGCAAAGAAGGCTGCTCCCGCCAAGAAGCGCACGCCCAACGCAGCGTTCATGAAGGCACTGACCCCCAGCCCGGCACTCGCCGCTGTGGTCGGCTCCACGCCGCTGCCGCGTACCGCCGTCGTGAGCAAGCTGTGGGACTACATCAAGAAGAACAACCTTCAAGACAAGGCCAACAAGCGCAACATCAACGCCGACGCCAAGCTGAAGGAAATCTTCGGCAAGGCCCAAGTGTCAATGTTCGAACTGGCCGCGCTGATCGGCAAGCACGTCAAGTAAGCGCTCGGGGGCCTCGCGCTCCTGAATCAAAAAGCCGGCTTCACAGCCGGCTTTTTTTCGCCTGCGCACAAGCCCTTTCAAGCGCCTTTCACGGCTCGAAGAAACGCGATGGCGTTCGCCCGAAGTGCTTGCGGAAGGCCTCTATGAAGGCGCTGACCGAGTTGTAGCCCACGGTCAGCGCCACCACCGTCACCGGCTCCTTCAAGCTCAGAAGCTCCACCGCCTTGAGCAGCCGCGCCTGCTGCCTCCACTGCGCAAAGCTCAGTCCCGTTTCTGCAGCGAAGCGGCGTGTCAGCGTCCTGCGGGCCACGCCGATGCGATCAGCCCAATCGTCGATGGTGTCGGGCAACGACGGATCGTTGGCCAACGCCGCGGCCATCATGGCAAGGCGCTTGTCCTGAGGCATGGGCAGGTGCAGCGACAGCCGCTCGCTCGCCGCGAGTTCGTCGATCAGCACGCCGACCAGCCGGGCGCGACGCGCATCGAGCGAACCGGCGGAAGCATCGAGCGACGTCAACCGGTCGACCAGCCCCAGCACGAGCGGCGTCACCGCAAACACATGCGGCCCATCGGGCAAGACAGCCGCGGCTTGCGAATCGATATGCAGGCTCCAGCCCGCCGTCGGACCGAAGCTCTGCGCAGCATGAGCGCATCGCGGCGCGATCCATCCGATCCACCCCGGCGGCTGCACCCAGCGGCCCGAGGGCGTCTCTATGACCTGCAAACCCTCGCGCAAGGCGAACAACTGGCCGTCCTCATGGGCGTGGTAGCCCGTGACGCGCGGCGCCTCGTAGGCGTTGATCCAGAGCCTCACGGAGGCATCAGCAGCCACGGGTGGCCCGCCAGCGGTATCGATTGGCCCCGCGCAGCAAGCCTGCAAGCCCGCTGCTGCCTAGCATCGGTCTCATCCGCACTACCCCTTCAAAGGAACAAAGATGAGAGCCCAAGACGTATTGCCCGACGGCCAGGACTTCACCGTCATCAACGGCCAGACCCTGCGCAAGGGATCGGTCGGCGCGTTTCTCGCCAACGTGCGCATCCTCGAAGACGCCAGCGCTTCGGCGGCCGACAGGCAGTCGGCCGAGCAGGACATGATTTCGCTGATCCCCACGCTCGATGCGCTGGGCCTGTTCGACGTGTTCGAACTGCGCTCGCCCGCCCTGCGCGCCCGCGTGGAAAGTCATCGCGCCGCGCTCAGTTGCGCGCCTGGTGCTGCTGCTTCGCAGCGCGCGTGATCGAGGCCAGCGTGCCGCGCGTGGTGATCACTTCGGGGTCGAGCGGAATCTCGATCAGCGTGCCGGTGTCGGCCGCCAGCGCGCGCAGCAACGCGGCCTCGAACTGCGCCGTCTCCGTCACGCGCTCGGCCGCATAGCCGTAGGCGCGCGCGAGGCCGCAGAAGTCGGGGTTGCGCAAGGCGGTGCCGCTCGTGCGCTCCGGATATTCACGCTCCTGGTGCATGCGGATGGTGCCGAACATGCCGTTGTTCAGCAGCACGATGATGCTCTTGCCGCCGTGCTGTGAAGCCGTCGCCAGCTCCTGCCCCGTCATCAGGAAATCGCCGTCGCCCGCGATGGTGAATGCCACCCGTCCCGTCGCCAGGTTGGCCGCGATGCCGGCCGGCACGCCGTAGCCCATCGCTCCGCTGGTCGGCGCCAGTTGGGTCTTCGTGCCCTTGGCGAGCCCCTGGTAGCGGAAGTAGCGGTGCACCCAGCTCGCGAAGTTGCCCGCGCCGTTGGTGATGGCGGCGTCCGCCGGCAGGTGCTTCTGCAGCAGCGCGACGACTTCCGCCATGTCGACCGGCCCGCGCGGCGTCTCGGCGGGCATGCCGGCCAGCGCCTGTGGCACGAGGTTGGCTTCGTAGTCGGCATGGGCCTGCAGCGTCCACTCCTCCCACGGCAGCGTCGGCGGCGCGCTCAGCACCTCGAGGCTGCGCGCCGCGGCGCTCATGCCGGCGTTGATGGCCAGGTCGGCCTGGTAGACGCGGTTGAGTTCCTCCGCGCTCGCATGGATGTGCACCAGCGTCTGCTTCGCCTTGGGCGCTTCGAGCAGCGTGTAGCCGCCGGTGGTCATCTCGCCCAGGCGCGGGCCGATCGCCAGAATGAGGTCGGCGTCCTTCACGCGCTGCGCGAGCTTCGGGTTGATCGCAATGCCGACATCGCCCGCATACAGCGGATGGTGGTTGTCGAAGGTGTCCTGGAAGCGGAAGGCATTCGCCACCGGCAGCCGCCAGTTCTCGGCAAAGCGCTGCAGCGCCTGCGCAGCCTGCGCCGTCCAGCCGCCGCCACCCGCGATGACCAGCGGGCGCTGCGACTTCAGCAACAGCTCGCGCAGCGTACGCAAGGCCCCGGGGTCGCTCCACGGCTCGACAGCCTCCACGCGCGCCAGCGGCCGCGCACTGGTCTCGCTGCGCAGCATGTCCTCCGGCAGCACCAGCACCACCGGCCCCGGCCGCCCGTTCATCGCGGTGGCAAAGGCGCGCGCGATGTACTCCGGAATGCGGTCGGCGTCGTCGATGCGTTCCACCCGCTTGGCAAAGCCCTTGGTACTCGGCCCGAAGAAGCTGCCGTAGTCGACCTCCTGAAAGGCTTCGCGGTCGCGGAAGTCGCTGCCGACATCGCCCACGAACAGCACCATCGGCGTCGAGTCCTGGAAGGCGTTGTGCACGCCGATCGATGCATTGGTCGCGCCCGGGCCGCGGGTCACGAAACACACACCCGGCCTCCCCGTAAGCTTTCCGTGCGCCTCGGCCATGAAGGCCGCGCCGCCCTCCTGCCGGTTGACGATGAAACGCGCGCGGTCGCGGTAGGCATGGAAGCCGTCGAGCACCGCGAGAAAGCTCTCGCCCGGCACGCCGAACGCGATATTCATCCCTTGTTCGACCAGGCACTCGACGATCAGGTGGCCCGCGGGTTGTGATGTACTCATGTGAAGAAAGAACCTCGCTACGAATGTCTCCGGCAATTATGTGCGCCCCCTACAGACGCCTTGCGTTAATTCCCCAATTGGTTAAATTCGCTGCATGAAGGCCCCCAAGGACTCCACGCCCGACATGCTCGATCCGGCCGAAGCGCTGGAGCCTCGCTCGCGCGACGCCGACCGCTCGCAGCTCGCCATCCTCGCATCGGCGCGCGACGAGTTCTCCGCGCGCGGCCTCGCCGGCGCGCGCATGGACAGCATCGCCGAGCGCGCCGGGCTCAACAAGCGCCTCATCTACTACTACTTCGGCAGCAAGGACGACCTGTTCCTGGCCGTGCTGGAGCGCGTGTACGCCGACATCCGCTCGGCCGAGCAGCGCCTGCACCTCGACGAGATCGACCCCGTGGAGGCCATCCGCCAGCTGGTGTCCTTCACCTGGCACTACTACCTGGAGCACCCGGAGTTCATCACGCTGCTCAACAGCGAGAACCTGCACTGCGCGGCGCACCTGAAGCGCTCCGAGCGCATCCAGGAAATGAACTCGCCGCTGGTGCAACTGCTAGACACCGTGCTCGAGCGCGGCCGCCGCGACAACCTTTTCCGCGCAGGCGTGGACCCGGTGCAGCTCTACATCTCGATCGCGTCGCTGTGCTACTTCTACCTGTCGAACAACCACACGCTCTCGGCCATCTTCGGCCGTGACCTGCGCGCACCCAAAGCGATGGCGCAACGCCTCTCGCACATGACCGACCTGGTCCTGGGCTACGTCCTGCACTGACGCACCGGGCGCGCCCGACCGCGGCGCGCCCTCCGACTCTCCGGGTATTCACTAGGCAGCGACCGTTGACGCTGCGGCGGAGCCATTTCTACAATCGCTAATTCACTCAATGGTGAATTGATCGATTCAAGAAGCGGCCCGACCGCGCGGAGACATCCATGAAGTTCTTTGCCAGCACTGCACGCACCACCGTCCTTGCCTCGCTGACATGCATCGCCGCCCTGCTGCCGGGCATGGCCTTCGCGCAGAACGGCTATCCGGCCAAGCCGATCCGCGTGATCGTGCCCTTCGCGGCCGGAAGCACCACCGACATCATTGCCCGCGCCATCGCCGACAAGATGGGCGCGAGCATGGGCCAGGTGCTGGTCATCGACAACCGCGGCGGCGCCAGCGGCACCATCGGCCAGCAGGCAGTGGCCACGGCCGCGCCCGACGGCTACACGCTGATGATTCATTCGTCGTCGCACACGGTCAGCCCCTCCACCTTCGCCAAGCTGCCCTTCGACACGGTGCACGACTTCGCAGGCGTCACGCCGATCTCTTCGCTGCCCAACGCACTGGTGATCGCGCCCTCGAAGAACATCAAGACGCTGCCGCAGCTTCTGGCCGCCGCGCGCGCCAAGCCTGGCAGCATGAACTTCGCTTCTGCCGGCCAGGGCAGCGCCACGCACCTGAACGCCGAGAAATTCAAGCTGGCCGCGAAGATCGACGCGACCAACATCCCGTTCAAGGGATCGGGCGAAGCCGTGACCGAGGTGCTCTCGGGCCGCGTCGACTACTACTTCTCGCCCATCGCGCCGGTCATCGGCCAGATCAAGGAAGGGCAACTGCTGGCGCTCGCCGTGGGTTCGCCCAAGCGCGCCGCCGCCCTGCCCGACGTGCCCACCACCACCGAGGCCGGCGTACCTGGCTCCGAATTCAACTTCTGGATCGGAATGATGGCGCCGGCCAAGACCCCGCGCGACATCGTCGAGCGGCTGCACGCCGAAGTGACCAAGGCCTTGGCCACGCCCGAGGTGAAAGAGCGCTTCGCCAAGCTCGGCGCCGACCCATGGACGCTCAAGCCCGCGCAGTTCGACGCCTACATCAAGGAAGAGATCGCCAGCAACGCGGAACTCGTGAAGGCCGCCGGCCTGTCGGTCCAACAGTAAGCACGCCAGTCAGTCAACAAGCACGCCAGAAAGTCCCGGCCCGTCCATGTTCCGCAAGCTCCTGCTCTCCCCCGCCCTGCGCCCTTTTCTGCTGATCCTGATGCTGCTGGTGCTGTGGGACCTGGCGATCCGCCTCTTCAAGATTCCCGCCTACCTGATTCCACCGCCCTGGGAGGTGGTGAAACAGCTCGTCGCCGAATGGCCGCACCTGCTCGCCGAGAGCTGGAAGACCACGCTCGCCACGCTGGGCGGCTTCGGCCTGACCATCCTCATCGGCATTCCGATTGCGATGGTCATCGCCTACTCCCGCGTGGTGGAGTCCTACGTGTACCCGCTGCTGGTGTTCTCGCAGAGCATTCCCAAGGTGGCGATCGCGCCGCTGTTCGTGGTGTGGTTCGGCTTCGGCATCTTCCCCAAGGTGATCAGCGCCTTCCTGCTGGGCTTCTTCCCGGTGGTGGTGTCCACGGTGATGGGCTTCAAGTCGGTCGAACCCGACATGCTGGACCTCTCGCGCTCAATGGGTGCGAGCCGCCTGCAGACCTTCTTCAAGATCAGCCTGCCGCAGGCGCTGCCGCAAATATTCAGCGGCCTGAAGGTGTCGGTCACGCTGGCCGTGGTGGGTGCGGTGGTCGGCGAGTTCGTCGGCTCCAACTCGGGCATCGGCTACGTGCTGCAGGTGGCCAACGGCAACTTCGACCTGCCGCTGATGTTCGCCGCGCTGGTGGTGCTGTCGAGCATCGGCGTGATCCTTTTCGTCGCGGTCGACCTGGTCGAGCGCGTGATGATTCCGTGGCACGCCTCGCAGCGCCACGCGCACTGAGTTCTTTCGCAAAAGCCAACAACTCCGGAGACAACACCATGAAGAAACTGCTTCCCTCGCTGCTCGCCGCGGCAGCGCTCGCCACCTTCGCCATCGCCCCTGCCCAAGCGCAGGGCGACAAGCCCAAGGACAAGGTCACGCTGATGCTCAACTGGTATCTCTACAGCGAGCACGCGCCCTTCTTCCTCGGCAAGGAAAAGGGCTTCTACGCCGACGAAGGCATCGATCTCGACATCCAGGAAGGCCGCGGCTCCGCAGTCACCGCGCAGGCGGTGGCCGCCAAGTCGGCCACCTTCGGCTACATCGACGTCACCACCATGATCAAGGCCGCCGCCAAGGGCGCGCCGCTGAAGTCCACCGGCGTGCTCTTCCAGGTGAGCCCGATGTCGGTCATGGGCTTCAGCGAGAAGAACATCAAGACGCCCAAGGACATCATCGGCAAGACCGTGGCCGTGACGCCCGGCGACTCGATGTCGCAGATGTGGCCCCTGTTCCTGAAGGTCAACGACATCAAGCCCGACCAGGTGAAGATCGTCTCGGGCGACGGCCAGACCAAGCTCAATGCAGTGACCAACGGCCAGGCCGACCTGCTGCTGGGCTACGTGATGGACCAGGCCATCAAGCTGCAGGACGCCACCGGCAAGCCCGTGACGCCGATCCGCTTCGCCGACTCCGGCGTGAACCAGATCAGCTCCGGGATCATCACCAACAAGAACCTGCTGACCGAGAACCCCGACCTGGTGAAGCGCTTCATGCGCGCCTCCACCAAGGCCGCCGAAGCCGCCGAGAAGAGCCCCGAGGCCGCCGTCGACGCGATGCTCAAGGCCAACGCCAAGGCCGGCGTGCGCGACACGCTCATCGTCGGCATGAAGCAGAGCGTGGCGCTCTATCACACGAAGGAAACGGCCAACCAGCGCCCGTTCCGCGTGACCATGAAGAACGTCAGCGACTCGCTCGACCTGCTGGTGCAGTACGGCGGCATGGATGCGTCCACGCGCGGCAAGCCCGAGGACTACGTGACTCTCGACTTCCTGCCCTGACCCGACTCCGCCCCTGAACCCGCGCGCTTTTCGTTGCCGCCACCTCTCACGCATTCCATGTCCCAAGTCAACCTGATCGAAGCGCGCGGCGTCTCGAAGATCTACCAAAGCAAGGATGGCCCGGTCGAATCGCTCAAGCCGATCGACTTTGCCATCAAGGAAGGCGAGTTCGTCTCCGTCGTCGGCCCTTCGGGCTGCGGCAAGAGCACCTTGCTGAAGATGGTGGCGGGCCTGCTGCCCATCAGCGGCGGCAGCCTCACGCTGGCCGGCAAGCCCATCAAAGGGCCGCAGAAGGACGTGGGCATCGTGTTCCAGAGCGCGGTGCTGCTGCCCTGGCGCAGCGTGGAAGACAACATCCTGCTGCAGGCCGAGATGCGCCATCTGCCCATGGACGCCGCCAGGGCGCGCGCCCGCGAGCTGATGGAGATGGCCGGCCTGAAAGGCTTCGGGGGCAAGTACCCGTGGCAGCTGTCGGGCGGCATGCAGCAGCGCGCGTCGATCTGCCGCGCACTGCTGCACGACCCGTCGGTGCTGCTGATGGACGAACCCTTCGGCGCGCTCGACGCCATGACGCGCGAGAAGATGAACCTGGAGCTGCAGCGCATCTGGATGGCGTCGAAGAAGACGGTGATGCTCATCACCCACAGCATTCCCGAGGCCATCTTCCTGTCGGACCGCGTGATCGTGATGAGCGAGCGGCCCGGCTCCATTGCCGCGGTGTACGACATCGACCTGCCGCGCGCCCGCACGCTGGACATGATGGCCTCGCCCGAGTTCGGCGCATACACGAAGCTGGTGCGCGCGCATTTCTTCTCGCAGGGCATCCTGGACCACTGAAGGCGACAGCCATGGACGCGATCCGTTTTCATGTCGAGGAGATCCGCTTCGCCGAGCGCAACGTGGCGCTGCGGCTGCCGTTCCGCTTCGGCGCGGCCACCGTCACGGCGTGCCCGCAGGTCTACGTGAAGGCCCGCATCCGCTTCGCGGACGGCCGCACGGCCGAAGGCTGCGCCGCCGAGATGATGGTGCCCAAGTGGTTCGACAAGAACCCTGCGCTCACCAACGAACAGAACTTCGAGCAGTTGCGCTTCGCCCTGCGCGACGCGCGCGAGGCCTACACCGCCGAGCCCGACGCGCAGACCGCGTGGACGCACTTCGCTTCCAACTACGCCGCGCTGCAGGGCCGCGCCAAGGCCAAGGGCCTGCAGCCGCTGGTGGCGAGCTACGGCCCGGCGCTGATCGACCGCGCCGTGCTCGACGCACTGTGCCTGCACAGCGGCGTGAGCTTCGGCGCCGCGATGAGCGGCAACCTCGCCGGCATCGACATCGTGGGCAGCGGCTTGGCCGACGACCTTGCCGGCTTCGACATGCCGGGCTTCCTGGCAAGGCAATCGCCGCGAACCCACATCGCCGCGCGCCACACCGTGGGCCTGGCCGATGCCATCGACGACAAAGACGCCCTGCCCGACGCGCCCGCCGACGGCCTGCCCGCCACGCTCGCGGCGGCGGTGCGCCGCTACGGCCTCACGCATTTCAAGCTCAAGCTCTGCGGCGACACCGCGCAAGACATCGAGCGCCTCGAGCGCATCGCCGGCGTGATAGACGGGCACGCCCACCTGGTGACGCTGGACGGCAACGAGCAGTACGCCGACGCGGACGCCTTCGGCGCATTCCTGGACCGCATGCTCTCCACGCCCGCGCTGCACACGCTGGTGCAGAAGACGGTGTTCGTCGAGCAGCCGATCCGCCGCGACGCAGCCCTGCAGCGCGACGTGTCGGCATTGGGCAAGCGCATTGCGCTGCTCATCGACGAATCCGACAGCACGCTCGACGCCTTCGTGCAGGCCCGCGCGCTCGGCTACACCGGCGTGTCCAGCAAGAGCTGCAAGGGCTTCTACAAATCGATCGTCAACGCCGCGCGCTGCGCGCAATGGAACGCGGCCGGCGGCACGGCGCGCTACTTCCTGTCCGGCGAAGACCTCACCATGCAGGCCGGCCTCGGCGTGCAGCAAGACCTGGCGCTGGTCGCGTGGCTCGGGCTCTCGCATGTCGAGCGCAACGGCCACCACTACGTCAACGGCCTGGCCGCCGCGCCGGGGGCCGAACAGCAGGCACTGCTGCGCGCCCACCCGGGCCTGTACGAACTGAGCGACGGCGCAGTGCGCCTCGCCATCCGCGAAGGACGGCTTTCCCTGTCCTCGCTCGCCACCGCGCCCGGCTTTGCCACCGGCAAGCCCGGCGCCGGCATCTCGTGGGACGCCATGCGTTCCGTCTACTGAAGCAGACGCTTCTCTCCACCTCACTCTCTCTCGCATCTCTCAAGGAAGAAAACGATGGCCACCCAACGTCTCGGAATCATCATGCACGGCGTCACCGGCCGCATGGGCATGAACCAGCATCTGATCCGCTCGATCTGCGCGATCCGCGCGCAAGGCGGTGTCACGCTGTCGAACGGCGACAAGGTCATGCCCGACCCGATCCTCATCGGCCGCAACGCCGAGAAGATGGAAGCGCTGGCCAAGGCGCACAACATCCCGCGCTGGGGCACCGACCTCGACAAGGCGCTGGAGAACAAGGACGACACCATCTTCTTCGACGCCGGCACCACGCAGATGCGCCCCACGCTGCTGGCCAAGGCCATCCGCGCCGGCAAGCACGTGTACTGCGAAAAGCCGATTGCCACCAACCTGAACGAAGCCGTCGAGATCGCGCGCCTGGCGGAAGAGGCCACGAAGACCAAGGGCCTCAAACACGGCGCCGTGCAGGACAAGCTCTTCCTGCCCGGCCTGCGCAAGCTCGACATGCTGCGCCGCGCCGGTTTCTTCGGCCGCATGCTCAGCGTGCGCCTGGAGTTCGGCTACTGGGTGTTCGAGGGCGACCTGCAGCCCATCCAGCGCCCGAGCTGGAACTACCGCAAGGAAGACGGCGGCGGCATGATCCTGGACATGATGTGCCACTGGCGCTACGTGCTGGACAACCTGTTCGGCGAAGTGAAGTCCGTGAGCTGCCTGGGCACCACCCACATCCCCAAGCGCTGGGACGAAGCCGGCAACGCCTATGAAGCCACGGCCGACGACGCCGCCTATGCCACCTGCGAGCTCACCGGCCACAACGGCGAGCCGGTCATCGCGCAGATCAACATGAGCTGGGTCACGCGCGTGCGCCGCGACGACCTGGTGACCTTCCACGTCGACGGCACTGACGGCTCCGCCGTGGCCGGCCTGTCGAGCTGCCGCGCCCAGTCGCGCGTGGCCACGCCTCGCCCGGTGTGGAACCCCGACGAGAAGCAGACCATGAACTTCTTCGACCAGTGGCAGGAGATTCCGGACTCGCAGGTCTACGACAACGGCTTCAAGATCCAGTGGGAACACTTCATCCGCCACGTGGTGGAAGACGCGCCCTACAAGTGGACGCTGCCCGAAGGCGCCAAGGGCGTGCAGCTGGTCGAGGCCGCGCTCGAATCGTGGAAAGACCGCCGCTGGGTCGACGTGCCGGTGCTGAAGGTCTGAGGCAGCCATGGCGCTTTCTCTTGCCCTCCCCACCGCCGGCGGCGCGCTGGCGCCCTACGCGCTGCGCGGCACCGCGCCGGCCAGGCCCGACGCGGGCGTGAAGTTCAACCGCATCGCCTACTCGGCCGCGCACGTGGTGGCCGACCCGCTTGCGGCCGTCGACCCTTGGCTGCAATGCGCGGTCGACTGGGACACCACCATCGCCTATCGCCGCCACCTGTTCTCGCTGGGCCTGGGCGTGGCCGAGGCCATGGACACCGCGCAGCGCGGCATGGGCCTGGACTGGCCCACCTCGCTGGAGCTGATCCGCCGCTCGCTCGACGCCGCGAAGGACGTTCCAGGCGCTCTGGTGGCTTCGGGCTGCGGCACCGACCACCTGGACATCGACAGCGTGAAGAGCGTCGACGACGTGATCCGCGGCTACGAAGAGCAGATGGCCGCCATCGAGGCGCTCGGCGGCAAGCTGATCGTGATGGCCAGCCGCGCGCTGGCCCGCGTGGCCAAGAGCCCGGCCGACTACGAGCGCGTGTACGACCGCATCCTGAGCCAGGCGAAGCAGCCCGTGGTGCTGCACTGGCTGGGCGACATGTTCGACCCCGCGCTGGCAGGCTACTGGGGCACCAGCGATGTCGACGCGGCCATGGACACGGCGCTGGGCATCATCGCGGCGCATCCGGACAAAGTGGACGGCATCAAGATCTCCCTGCTCGACAAGGACAAGGAAATCGCGATGCGCCGCCGCCTGCCGGCCGGCGTGCGCATGTACACGGGCGACGACTTCAACTACGCCGAGCTGATCGCGGGCGACGGCTTCGGCAGCGAGCCCACGCACGGCAAGAGCGATGCGCTGCTGGGCATCTTCGACGCGATCGCGCCGGCCGCCAGCGCGGCCCTGGGCGCATTGGCGCAGGGTGACGAAAAGAAGTTCCACGACATCCTCGGCCCCACCGTGCCGCTGTCGCGCCACATCTTTGCCGCGCCCACGCGCTTCTACAAGACCGGCGTGGTGTTCATGGCCTGGCTCAACGGCCACCAGAAGCACTTCACCATGGTCGGCGGCCAGCAGAGCACGCGCTCGCTGCAGCACTTCGCCGAACTGTTCCGGCTGGCCGATGCGGCCAACCTGCTGGAGCAGCCGGAGCTGGCGGTGCGGCGCATGAAGACGCTGCTGGCCCTGCACGGCGTGGAAGGTTGAAGACGAGCATGCGCGATTTCTCGCAAGATCACGACTGGCTGTCGATCAACACCGCCACGGTGCGCAAGCAGTCGGGCGCCGAGGTGCCGCTGGACCGCATCATCGACCAGTGCGCCGAACGCGGCATCCGTGCGATCAGCCCATGGCGCGACCAGGTGGCGGCTGTCGGCCTCGACAAGGTGGCGAAGCAATTGAAGGCGCACGGCATCGGCCTCTCGGGCTACTGCCGCGGCGGATTCTTCCCCGCGCCCGATGCAGCCTGCCTGAAGGCGGCGCTCGACGACAACCGCCGTGCCATCGACGAAGCGAAGACGCTCGATGCGCCCTGCCTCGTGCTGGTGGTCGGCGCCCTGCCCGGCGCGCTCGACGGCAAAGCGGCCTACAAGGACATCGGCCGCGCGCGCGGCGAAGTACGCGACGGCATCGCCGCATCGCTCGAGTACGCCCGCGAGGTCGGCATGCCGCTGGCCATCGAGCCCCTGCACCCGATGCAGGCGGCCGACCGCGCATGCATCAACACGCTGGAGCATGCGCTCGACCTGTGCGACGAACTCGACGCGGGCAAGAGCGGCATGCTGGGCGTGGCGCTCGACATCTATCACGTGTGGTGGGACCCGAAGCTGCAGCAGCAGATCGCCCGCGCGGGCCGGGAGCGGTTGCTGGCGTATCACGTCTGCGACTGGCTTACGCCTACGCGCGACCTGCTGAGTGATCGCGGGATGATGGGTGATGGCGTGGTCGAGTTGAAGAAGATTCGCGGGTGGGTCGAGGACGCGGGGTTCTCTGGCTTCAGCGAAGTGGAGATTTTTTCGAATCTCGACTGGTGGCGGCGGCCTGGTCACGAGACTTTGGACGTCTGCATCGAGCGGCACAAGAAGGCTGTCTAAAGCCGATCTTTGTTCGGGGCTCGTGCACAGGCCACCGGGTACTCCCCTCCGCGAATGTCCCCCGGCCTGCGGCCTCCTCCTTTATTTCGCTGCGGGGAGCACCCGGCGCCCTGTGCACGATGGGCGCGGCTGTTGCGCTTGCGGTTTGACCGCTGCTGCGGATTGCGGATGGCCATGCGAAGACGAGCAGAAATCCGAACGGCTGGTGTTGCCAACACGGTCGACATCGGGACGACTGCGCTTGACGCTCGCTTCAGGCTGAGCGCGATCTTTCGGACATGGCGTTTGAGGGGCTGCTTCGTGCCCGACGCCGACATAGCGGCTTCGCCAAAGCAGACATTGCAATGCTTGCGAAGTCGACTACGGATTCCTCCTGGCTGCGACCTCGTAGCTGTCCAAAAGCCGTTGGAGAGTCACACGCTCCTCGTCTGAAATTCCGTTGCCGAGGTCAACGACGATACCGTTGATGAGGTAGTACTCGGTGTCGTTTCGAATGGTCCCTCGCTTGAGGATGCGCTTGTACGCTGAAGCGTATCGGCGACGGACCTCTGACGCAGTTATCAATCCGGAAGCGCGAAGGGCTTCGTCAAGGGCCGCGACGCCAGTTGCCTGCTTGTCGCTCAACTCCTCGATGATGTCGTTCGCCGCTTGGCGAAGCCCCTCCAGTGCCCGTGACTTGCCGTGCTGCTCGATGATGCCCGCACACACGGTTTGGATACTGAAGGTTGAGGTTGGGGTCACGCCCGAGACATGGGTCGTATAGAAGGATACGAACGCCAGCAGCTCTTGGAATTCGCGCTCGCGGTCTGGTGAAAGAGGGCGTGTCATTGAGGGGGCTGGGCTGGGCTGAATGGTCTGCTCTTGGCCGAACTACGGCCTTGGACGCGAAAGCGTGACCAGAGCAAGCTCACCATCACGGAACTCGTAGTGCACCCAGGCTTCAGGGCGCTCATGTCGGACCCAAGATAACTTTAACCCCAGTAGAGCATCGTCAACATGCCCGGTGGAATGACGAACTCCCGCGGCCTTGGCTGCACCCGCTGCGTCCTCAAAAGAACTAAAAAACGGCACCCCAACGTCGCTTGCTGAGATGGGCGTGAACCCCTCAATTGAGGACGCATAGCAGAAGACCGTCTTGAGCACTTGGTTCTGGTCAAACCGGACCGCAAATCCAGCCACCTTCGCTTCGGCCCAGTACTCGTCCTCTGTGCCCTCGCGTAGACGGTCGAAGTCATAGACGACATCGCCGACCTGATAGTCCTCTATGAGTTGAAGAATCTCTTCGTCTTTCAGCTTCTTGCCGAGCAAACTGGTCAATGTCATGCGGTTTTATTGCTTAGAGCGTAAAGGTGGTCGAATTCTGCATGGTCGTGGTCCTGGCCCAACGTCACTACGTGGCGATTTGGTCCCGATCCACGATGCAAACCTCAGCCGAGCGGAACTCTTTTCGTCACGAAGGCTTCAGTCGTTCCGTCTCAAAGATCCCGTTCCTGAGGCAGGCCGCGAGATCCGCGACCCGCGGACCAGCCACTACCCGCAGGTCTCAAGCGCCCCACGTCGCGCCTTCTCGCTCATCTGAAACAACTCCCCAGCCTTGCGAGCGAGATCCGCCGCAAGCCAAAGCAGGTTATCCAATCGTCGAGGCCCATCCCCACCGCACCAGTCGATGTCTTCCCCGTGGCAGACCCACAGGAGTGCTTCGAGTTGAGAGAGGGTGTTTTCGAGAAGATCCGCCGGGTCTTGGGCGGTTTCTGCGGAAGCTACCGGCGTGCGAGGCCGGGCTATAGTCTTGGTAGCCATTTTTGTGCGTCCCTTCCAAGGTTGGTGCACGAACTTGGTTAGACGGTCGGGGTGCTAGTAACACCCCGGCCGTCGCCTTTTGATACCTCGCATCCGCATCGCTGCTTTCGCACCGACGACCTGCCGCGAGGCAAGCAGCCTTCAAACATCTGGGTGGTGGGGGTGTCGCGCCTTCCTTCTCCCCTTGGTGGGGTGCTGAGTGACAGGGGCATTCACTCTAGAGAAGAACCCGCCGAAATAGCCGCGCCATGCGACATGAAGTCCCGCAGAGCGCCAACAAATGCAGCTTCCACGACGGCGCTTCACGATCACGTCGATGGGGTGCCTTGCGCAGCGAAATAAAGGAGGAGGCCGAAGGCCGGGGGACATTCGCGGAGCAAGGCACCCCGTCGGCGTGAGCGAGCCCGGAACAACGAAGCAGAAAAGCGAAAACCCACCACCTGTGCTGCAATCCGCGAATGCCCGCCCCGACCCTGGACGACCTGCGCCGCTACGCAGTCGCGCGCACCCTCTTCAAGCCCACCACCCTGCCAGGTGCGATCCGCCAGCTCGGCTTCGTGCAGGCCGATCCGATTCGCGCACCTGCGCGCGCGCAAGACCTCACCCTGCGCCACCGCGTGAAGGACTACCGCGCGGGCGATCTCGAGAGCCGCTACACGCGGCTCGCCATCGAGGAAGACTGCCTCGTCAACTACGGCTTCCTGCCGCGCGAGCACCTTGCGCTGATGCATCCGCGCGAAGCCAACCGCGTGTGGGACGCCGACACGCGGCGCAAGGCCGCCGACGTGCTGGCCTATGTGCAGGAACATGGCCCGGTGCATCCGCGACAGATCGAACAGCACTTCGCGCATGGCCGCATCAAGAACTACTGGGGCGGCTCGAGCAACGCGACCACACATCTGCTCGACGACATGCACTATCGCGGCATGCTGCGCGTGGTGCGGCGCGACAGCGGCACGCGCGTCTACGAGGCCGTCACGCACCAGCCCGCCGATGACAGCCCCGCCGGCCGCGCACGACGCGCCGCGGCACTCATCGAACTGGTGGTGCGCAAATACGCGCCGCTGCCGGCCGCGAGCCTCACCTACCTCGTGCGTCTGCTCGGCTACGGCGCGCCGCATCTCTCGGCCCAGACACAGGCCGCCCTGCGCCTCGCGCGTGAAGAACTCGCGAGCTGCAGCATCGACGGCACCACCTGGTACTGGCCCGCCGGCGAGAACCCCGCCTCGCGCCGCCACGCGCCCGACGACGCGGTGCGCCTGCTCGCGCCTTTCGATCCGGTGGTGTGGGACCGCCGCCGCTTCGAGTTGCTCTGGGACTGGACCTACAAGTTCGAGGCCTACACGCCAGCGCCCAAGCGGCAGTTCGGCTACTACGCGCTGCCGATGCTGTGGCACGACCAGGTGATCGGCTGGGCCAACGTGACGGCGCCCGAGGGCAGGCTGCAGCCGATCTTCGGCTACGTCGGCAAGAAGCCGCGCGACGCGGCCTTCCGCGCGGCGCTCGACGACGAACTGCAGCGCATGACGCAGTTCCTCGCGGGACGCTGATGCACTCGCTTCTATAATCCGGCGCCCAGCCAGCCGCCCGACACGGGCGCGCCAGCCGTCTTCGAAGGAACGAAGACCGCAACCGCAACGGTTGCCCACAGCGCAAAAAACCCACAGAAATCACCGGCCGCAGCTTCGGCGCGCAGTCGGTAGCGCTCGCGTTTGCCGAACAGGATCAGAGAAGAGAAGCCATGGCACGCCCAGCACGTGCCGCAGCCACTCCCCGTCGCTCATTTCACGCAGGACACAAGGAGAAGCTGCACATGACATTCAAGACCCGCCGCCCGAAGTGGCGCCTTTCGCACGGCCGCCGCGCCACGCTCGCGGCCACCGCCGTGGCACTGAGCGCCGCCGCGCCGGCCTATGCCGAAGACGGCAAGGAAGAAGCAACCGCCGAGCACCGCCGCGCGCTGCCCACCGTCACCGTGTCGGGCGATGCCGGCGAGACCGCGACCGGCCCGGTCACCGGCTTCGTCGCCAGGCGCGGCGGCACCGCCACCAAGACCGACACCCCGCTGATCGAGACGCCGCAGGCCATCTCGGTGGTCACGCGCGACCAGATGGAGGCACAAGGCGCGCTCACGCTGCGCGAGACCACCAACTACACGGCCGGCGTGGTGTCGAGCTACTTCGACAGCCGCGTCGACTCGTTCAAGGTGCGCGGCGGCGACGCGGTGCAGTACCTCGACGGGCTGCAGCGCACCTACGGCACCTACAACTCCACCAAGCTCGACCCGTACATGCTCGAGCGCGTCGAGCTGCTGCGCGGCCCGTCGTCGGTGCTTTACGGCCAAGGCGGCATCGGCGGCGTGCTGAACATGGTGTCGAAGCGGCCGCAGTCCGAGACCCAGCGCGAAGTGCAGTTGCAACTGGGCAGCAATGCCCGCAAGCAGGTGGCGGCGGACTTCACCGGGCCGATCGACACCGAAGGCAAGTGGCTCTACAGGCTGGTGGCGGTGAACCGCGACAGCGGCACGCAGGTCGACCACGCGCCGGACGACCGCATCCTGGTGGCGCCCTCGCTCACCTGGCGCCCGAACGCGGACACCTCGCTCACGCTGCAGGCGCTCTACCAGAAGGACAAGAGCGGCTCGCTGATCGGCTTCTTCCCGTGGCAGGGCACGCTGCTGCCTTCGCTCTACGGACAGATTCCCACCTCGACCTTCATGGGCGAGCCGGGCTTCGACCGCTACGACTCGCGCAACACTTCGCTGGGCTACCTGTTCAGCCATCGCCTGAACGACACCTGGACCTTCCGGCAGAACCTGCGCTCGACCGAGACCAAGGTGGTCTACAACACCTCCTACACCAGCTTCACGGCCAACCGGCTCACGGGCCGCCCGGCGCGGCCGGTGTTCAACGCCGACCAGCGCACCATCGAGCGCGACCTGAGCAGCGACATCAACGGCGGCAAGATGCTGCTGCTCGACAACCAGGCGGAGGCGCATTTCAAGACCGGCGAGGTCGAGCACACGGTGCTGCTGGGCGCCGACTTCCAGCGCAACACCACCTCCAAGCTCTCGGGTCGTGGCACCGCCGGCGCGCTCGACGTGTACGCGCCGGTGTACGGCAACTACACGCCGCCCACCAGCTACACGCGCTCGCCCGAGGTGGTGCAGAAACAGGCCGGCATCTACGTGCAGGACCAGGTCAAGTACGGCCGCTGGATCGGCGTGCTGGGCCTTCGCCACGACAAGGCCACCACCGACACCCAGGGCCGCCCCGCGGCGGCGGCCGACGACAAGGCCACGACCAAGCGCGCGGGCATCGTGTACCTGGCCGATGGCGGCTGGGCACCCTACCTGAGCTATGCGGAGTCGTTCCTGCCGCTAGGCGGCGTCGACCTGAACAACACGCCCTTCAAGCCGCAGCGCGGCAAACAGTGGGAGGCCGGCGTCAAGTGGGAGCCCGAAGGCCAGCGCAGCTCGTTCATGGCGGCGGTGTACGACCTGCGCGACACCAACCGCAAGACCACCGACCCGACCAATCCGCTGAACAGCGTGCAGCTCGGCGAGGTGCACGTGAAGGGTCTGGAGCTCGAGTACAAACGCAGCATCGCGCGCGACTGGGACTGGATCGCCACCTACGCCTATACCGACGCGCGCGTCTCGCGCAGCAACGCCGCCGACCTGGGCAAGCGCATTTCGGGCGTGCCCACGCATGCAGCGTCGGCGTGGGTGACGCACCGCTTCTCGATCGGCGGCGTGCCGGGCTTCTCGGCCGGCGCGGGCCTGCGCTACATCGGCAAGTCCTGGGACGGCATGGACGCACACCCGGTGCCCGCAGTCACGCTGCTGGATGCGATGTTCGCCTGGGACAACGGGCCGCTGCGGTTGTCGCTCAACGTGGCCAACCTTACCGACAGGGTGCAACTCACCACCTGCCTGGCGCGCGGCGACTGCTTCTATGGGCAGCGCCGTACAGTGACCGCGTCCGCCACGTATCGCTTCTGAAGAAAATCCCCGCGCGGCCGAAGGTCTGGCGCGCGGGCGACAAGCCCGGCCTCGGCGCGCTCCTAGAATCGCGCCGTCGTCCGGCCAGCCGGACGGCAAGCGTTCTCAGGGCGGGGTGCAATTCCCCACCGGCGGTGATGGCGGCTTTTCTCGAAAGGGATGCCGCACGAGCCCGCGAGCGCCTGGTGCCTTCCACGGGCACCAGGGTCAGCAGATTCGGTGCGATTCCGAAGCCGACGGTCACAGTCCGGATGAAAGAGAGCGCGAAATGCGGGACGACCCGCGTGCCCTGCCATGCAGGCGCGCGGGTGGCCTCGTGGTTTCGTGCGCCCTGATTCAGGAAACCTGCTTTCAAGAGGCACACCATGAGTCAGATCAACGACCTTCCCCTCTCCGCCATTGCCGCGTCGGATTCGCCGCGCGGCACGCGCATCGCATTCGTCGAGGCGCAGTGGCATTCCGACATCGTCCACCAGGCCCGCGACGCCTTCCTCGAGGAAATGACGCGGCTCGGCGTGGCGCGCGATCTCATCGACATCTTCGACGTGCCCGGTGCCTTCGAGATCCCGCTGCATGCCAAGCGGCTCGCCAACTCGGGCAAGTACGCGGCCATCGTGGGCTGCGCGCTGGTGGTGGACGGCGGCATCTACCGCCACGAGTTCGTCGCGAACACGGTGGTCAGCACGCTGATGTCGCTGCAGCTGGAGACCGATGTGCCGATCTTCTCGGCCGTGCTCACGCCGCACCACTTCCACGAGCACGTGGAGCATCGCAAGTACTTCCACCGCCACTTCGCGGTCAAGGGCACGGAAGTGGCCGAGGCCTGCGTCAAGACGCTCGAGGCGCTCAAGCAGGTCGACGCGCTGCTGGCCGCGTGACAATGGCCGCGAGGCTGAAGTAATCTGGGCGGATGAGTTCTTCACCGTCCGCCTCTAACGACCGCTACACCCTCTATGGCGCGCCCGGCTCGGGCGCCACGCCGATCCATGCCGCGCTGACGCTGATCGGCGCGCAGGTCGACACCGTCGACATCGCCACGTGGGAAGGCGAGGCGGAGCGCGAACGCGTCTCCGGCGTCAACCCGATGCGCCAGGTGCCCGCGCTAGTGCTGCCTTCGGGCGAGGTGATGACCGAGAGCGCGGCCATCCTGATCTGGCTGGGCGACCGCTATCCGGAAGCCGGCCTCTGCCCGCCGCCCGACAGCCCGCTGCGCGCGCGCTACCTGCGCTGGATGGTCTACCTGCCGGCCGCCATCTATTCGCTGCACTGGGTGCGCGACGATCCCGCGCGGCTCGTGCCCGACACCGCCAGCCAGAGCGCGATGCTCGAGCGTTCGGCCGAGCGCATGGCGCACTGCTGGCACCTGATGGACACGCAGATCGGCGAGCCCGCGCCCTACCTGCTCGGCGACAGGCTCGGCATGCTCGACCTGTACGTGACCGTGATGTCGCGCTGGACGCCGCGGCGCGCGCGCTTCTATCGCGAGGCGCCGCGCATGGCGCCGGTGGTGAAGCGTGTCGACGCCGATCCGCGCCTGGCCGACTTCTGGGCCGCGCGCTTTCCGTTCACGCCCGGCTGGGAGACCACGGGAGCGTAGTGCCCTGTTCTTTTCATAATCGACGCCATGACCGCACGCACGCCCACCACCGACTACCCGATGACGATCTACCACAAGCCCAACTGCAGCACGTCGCGCAACGTGCTGCAGTTGATCCGCGAAAGCGGCGTGGAGCCGGAGATCGTTCTCTACCTGGAAACGCCCCCGAGCAAGAAGAAGCTGCGCGAACTGGCCAAGGCCATGGGCCTGGGCGCGCGCGACCTGCTGCGCGCGAAGGAAGCGCCGTATGAAGAGCTCGGCTTGGCCGACGAGAAATTGAGCGACGACCAGCTGTTCGACGCCATCGTGGCACACCCCATCCTGCTGCAGCGGCCCATCGTTGTGTCGCCGCGCGGCACGCTGATGTGCCGGCCGTGGCAGCGCGTGGAAGAGATCCTGCCTGCGAAGAAAAGCCAGGCAGCCAGCTAGGCCGGCGTTTCCTGCTCGAGGCCCCACGCAACGTGCTCGCGCACGAGCTCGCTGGGGTGCTCAGCGCGCGTGGCAAGCGCTTCTTTCGCACCGGCTTCGCCCGCGCGAACCGCATTGCCCAGCGCCACCGCGATGTTGCGCAGCCAGCGCTCATGGCCGATTCGGCGGATCGGGCTGCCCTCTGTGCGGCGCAAAAAGTCGGCCTCGGTCCACGCGAAAAGCTCCGCCAGCGAGCGCCCGGTGAGCCCTTCGCGCGCATCGAAGTCGGGCAGCTCGCTCTTCTTCGCGAACTTGTTCCACGGGCAGATCAGCTGGCAGTCGTCGCAGCCGTAGATGCGGTTGCCCATCAGCGTGCGCAGCTCCAGCGGAATGGCACCGCCGTGCTCGATGGTGAGGTAGGAAATGCAGCGCCGCGCATCGAGCCGCTTCGGCGCGACGATGGCCTGCGTCGGGCACACGTCGATGCATGCGCTGCAGCTGCCGCAATGCGCCGTCACGGGTTCGCTCGGCGGCAGCGCCATGTCGACGTAGATCTCGCCCAGGAAGAACATCGAGCCCGCGTCGCGGTCGAGCACGAGCGTGTGCTTGCCGCGCCAGCCCTGCCCGCTGCGCGAGGCCAGCTCGGCTTCGAGCACCGGGGCGGAGTCGGTGAAGGCGCGGTGCCCGAAGGGCCCGACCTCTTCGGCGATGCGCTCGGCCAGCTTCGCGAGCCGGTTGCGCAGCACCTTGTGATAGTCCCTGCCCCGCGCATAGACCGACACGATGGCTTCGCCGGGCCGCGTGAGGCGGTCGAACTCCGTGGCCTGCCACTCGGGGCCGGTGTCGCGCGGCAGGTAGTTCATGCGCGCGGTGATCACGCTCACCGTGCCCGGCACCAGGTCGGCCGGGCGGGCGCGGCGGGTGCCGTGTGTTTCCATGTATTGCATCTCGCCATGGAACCCATGGGCCAGCCACTGCATCAGACCGTCCTCGGCGCTCGATAAATCGACGCCCGCGATTCCGATTTGGGAGAATCCGAGTTCCCGGGCCAAAGCCTGAATACGAACAACGAGTGGATGGCTGACGATCACTTGCCGATTGTAGAAACGCAAACGAGCACCCGCATCCTGCGCTGGCGCAGCGAAGACGACACCGCCGCTTTCGCGCAGGCGCTCGCCGCATCGCCCGCATTGCGCGACGCCTTCATCGCGCTGCATGGCGACCTCGGTGCCGGCAAGACGACTTTCGTTCGACACCTGCTGCGCGCCCTCGGCATCGCCGGGCGCATCAAGAGCCCCACCTATGCGGTGGTCGAGCCGCACGACGCGCCCGACGGCTTGCAGATCTTCCATTTCGACTTCTATCGCTTCGCCGACCCGCGCGAATGGGACGACGCCGGCTTCCGCGACATCTTCGCGGGACCGGGCCTCAAGCTGGCCGAGTGGCCGGAAAACGCGGCGGGCCGCACACCAATTGCCGACCTCGCTATTAAAATAGAAGCAATGACTGACGACACACGCAGCGTGACCCTCCTCGCGAACACCCCTCGCGGCAGCGATCTGCTGGCGCGCATCGCCGCATGAAGGCGGTCGGCCTGAAACGGCGCGTGCTGCTGCAGGGCGGCAGCATCGCGCTGATGCTCGGCGTGCACCAGATCGCGCGCGGCGCGACCATCCTCGCGGTGCGCGTATGGCCCGCCGCCGACTACACCCGCGTCACCATCGAGTCCGACGCGCGCCTCAATTCGCAGCAGCTCGTGGTGGGCAGCCCGCCGCGGCTCGCGGTGGACATTGAAGGCATCGACCTCAACCCCGAGCTGCGCGAACTGGTCGGCAAAATCAAGCCGGGCGACCCGTACATCAACGGCCTGCGCGTCGGACAGAATGCGCCGAAGGTGGTGCGCATCGTGTTCGACCTGAAGCAGGCCGTGGTGCCGCAGGTGTTCTCGCTCGCACCCGTGGCGGCGTACAAGCACCGGCTGGTGCTCGACCTGTACCCGGAGCAGGCCGTCGACCCGATGGAAGCGCTGATCGCCGAGCGCTTGCGCGACGCGCCCCGCACGCCGCAGCAAGGCGGCAACCCGGCTGTGGCCGGCATCGTGCCCTCGACGCCTACAGCCCCGGCGGGCGACCCGCTGGGCGACCTGATGGCGCAGCAGTCGATGCGGCCCGGCCCGCAGACGCCACCGCCACCCGTGGTGGCCGGCATCGATCGCCCCACTGCGCCAGTGATCGTCGCGCCGCCGCCGCCCGTCGTGGGCACCGCGCCCGTCAGGCCTATTGCGCCCTCGCCTCCGCCGCCGGTGGCCGCCCCGCGCGGCGGCCCCGCCACGGCGAGTCGCACCGACCGCATCATCATCGTGGCGCTCGACCCCGGCCATGGCGGCGAAGACCCGGGCGCCATCGGCCCCAACGGCACGCGCGAGAAAGACATCGTGCTGCAGGTCGCGCACCGGCTGCGCGAGCGCATCAACGCGGGCAGCGTCAACGGCAGCCCGATGCGCGCCTTTCTCACGCGCGATGCCGACTTCTTCGTGCCGCTGGGCGTGCGCGTGCAGAAGGCCCGCCGCGTGCAGGCAGACCTGTTCGTGAGCATCCATGCCGACGCATTCACCACGCCCGCCGCGCGCGGCGCCAGCGTGTTCGCGCTGAGCCAGAGCGGCGCGTCGAGCAGCGCGGCGCGCTGGATGGCCAACAAGGAGAACGAGGCCGACAAGGTCGGCGGCGTCAACGTGGGCGGCCACGAGGCGCAGGTGCAGCGCGCCCTGCTCGACATGAGCACGACCGCGCAGATCAACGACAGCCTCAAGCTCGGCGGCGCGATGCTCGGCGAGATCAAGAACATCGGCGCGCGGCTGCACAAGGGGCAGGTCGAGCAGGCGGGCTTCGCGGTGCTGAAGGCGCCCGACATTCCCAGCGTGCTGGTCGAAACGGCCTTCATCAGCAACCCTGAAGAAGAAGCGAACCTGCGCCGCGTCGACTACCAGGAAAGCCTGGCCGATGCGCTGATGCGCGGCATCCAGCGCTACTTCGCGCAGAACCCGCCGCTGGCGCGCAGCCGCCAGCTCTGAGCCTGCAGCGGCGCGTTTGTAAAGCCAAAGCATGCCCTGCTGTCCCACGCGGGGCGGCCCGTGACACCGCACAGGGAGGCGCGGCAGGCTCCTACACCGGGCTAGAGGGCATTCTGGACATGATGACTCATCACTCCTCGAAAGGTGGACATCATGAACACACGACTCTGGGTCGCAGCAGCGGCAGCCACTTCCGTCATGGCTATCGCCGGTTGCGCAAGCGGTCCCAACCAGAACCTCGGCACCGGCGTGGGTGCGGTAGGCGGCGCGCTGGTGGGTAATGCCATCGGCAAGAGCACCGGTGCGACGCTGGGTGGCGCTGTCATCGGCGGCATCATCGGCAACCAGGTCGGCCGCAATGCCGACGAGCGCAACTACTACAACCAGCAGCGCTACCCGCAAGGCAGCGGCTACTACCCGAGCAACGGCCCGAACTACTGATCTCTTTGATCAGGCAGGCACAGGGATGAAAAAAGCGCGCCCTCTTGGCGCGCTTTTTCATGTCGGGTGAAGGGGCGGAAACTCAGCCTGCGGGCATTTGCGCCGCGCGCGCCTTCTCTGCCTTTGAGGCACGCCACGCACCGTAGATCGCAAGCAGGCCCGGAATGAAGATCAGCGCCCAGATGATCTTGTCGAGATGCTGGCGGACCAGCGGCAGATTGCCGAAGAAGTAGCCGGCCGTGGCGATGCCCAGCACCCAGATCAGCGCCCCCCCGACGTTGTACGCCGTGAACTTGGCACGGTTCATTTCCGCCACACCGGCTACGAAAGGCGCGAAGGTGCGAATGAAGGGCATGAAGCGCGCGAGCACGATGGTGATCCCGCCATAGCGCTCGTAGAAGCCGTGCGCCTGGTCGAAGGCCTTGCGGTTGAAGAAGCGTGAGCTCTCCCACTGGAACACCTTCGGTCCGAAGTAGCGGCCGATCGAATAGTTGCACTGGTCGCCCAGGATGGCGGCCGCTATCAGAATGCCGCATGCCAGCGGATAGCTCATGAGCCCCGCGCCGCACAGCGCGCCGACGATGAAGAGCAGCGAGTCGCCGGGCAGGAACGGCATCACGACCGCGCCCGTCTCCACGAAGACAATAAGGAAGAGCAGCGCATAGACCCACGGGCCGTAGGCGATGACGAATTGCTCGAGGTGCTTGTCGACATGCAGGATGAAGTCGACGAGAAAGCTGATGATTTCCATGGGCGCGGATTATCCTTGCTGAAGCCGAACGCACCCTGAATCACCCCAACATCAGTCTCCGCGGCTCGCCTTCTAAAATGCCCTGGTGAGCGCCCTCCCGACCTTCCCCTCCCCCACCGAACGCCGCCCCATCCGCGAACTGCCCGACGAGCTGATCAGCCAGATCGCCGCCGGCGAAGTGGTCGAGCGGCCCGCCTCGGTGGTGCGCGAACTGCTGGACAACGCGCTCGACGCGGGCGCCCGTCAGATCACGGTGCGGCTGGCCTCGGGCGGCGTGCGGCTGATCTCCGTCGAGGACGACGGGCTGGGTATTCCGCGCGAAGAACTCACCGTGGCGCTGCGCCGCCACGCCACCAGCAAGATCGCGAGCCTCAACGACCTCGAGACGGTCGGCACGATGGGCTTTCGCGGCGAGGCGCTGGCGGCCATCAACGCGATTGCCGAGCTCAGCATTCTTTCGCGCTTCGCCGGCGCCGACACGGCCTTCGCGCTCGACGGCCGCACCGGCGAACTGCGGCCGGTGGCTCGCTCCACCGGCACCACGGTCGAGGTGCGCGAGCTGTTCTTCGCGACGCCCGCGCGCCGCAAGTTCCTGAAGACCGACGCCACCGAACTGGCCCATTGCATCGAGGCGGTGCGCCGCCACGCGCTGGCGCGGCCCGAGGTGGGCTTTTCGATCTGGCACGACGGCAAGCTGGTCGAGCAGTGGCGCGCCGCCGAGGTCCGCGAGCAGCGGCTGGCCGATGCGCTCAGCGACGAGTTCGTGGCGCAGAGCGTGGCCGTCGACCGTGTCGGCGGACCGGTGCGGGTGGTCGGCCGTGCCGGCATTCCCGATGCCGCCCGCTCGCGCGGCGACCAGCAGTTCTTCTATGTCAACGGCCGCTTCGTGCGCGACAAGGTGCTGTCGCACGCGGTGCGCAGCGCTTACGAAGACGTGCTGCACGGCCATCGCCAGCCGATCTACGCGCTGTACCTCGAGATCGATCCGTCGCGGGTCGACGTGAACGTGCACCCGACCAAGATCGAGGTGCGCTTTCGCGACGGACGCGAGATCCACCAGGCCGTGCGCCATGCCATCGAGGACGCCCTGGCTGCACCCCGCGCGGGCGACGCCGTGGCCGCTTCGGGTACGCCGCAACCCTTCTTCAAGCAGACACCGCTGCCGCCGAACGCCAGTTGGGCGCAGCCTGCTATCAATTTCGTAGCCCAGGAGCGCGGCGCCGGCGATTTCGAGGCGCTCTGGCCGCAACAGCGCGCCGAACGCGTCGATGAGCAGGCGCAACGGAATGAAACGGCCTTCGAGCATTTGCCGTCGAACTGGCCCCTGGGCGGCTCGACAGCGCCACTGGCCTTCCGCCCGCCCACCGGCCCCGGCCTGCCGGCAAGCCCCACCACGGCCCCCGCCGCCCTCGCCACAAACGACGAGGCCTGGCCGCTGGGCCGGGCACTGGCGCAGCTGCAGGGCATCTACATCCTGGCCGAGAACAGCCAGGGCCTCGTGGTGGTCGACATGCACGCGGCGCACGAGCGCATCGTCTACGAGCGGCTGAAGACCCAGCTCGACGGCGCGTCCATCACCAGCCAGCCGCTGCTGATTCCCGCTACCTTCGCGGCCACGCCGCAGGAAGTGGCCACCGCCGAGGCCTGCGCGGCGGTGCTGCCGACGCTGGGGCTGGAGATCACCCCGTTCTCGCCGCGCACGCTCGCGGTGCGCGCCGTGCCCGGAACGCTGGCGGACGGCGATCCGGTGGAGCTGGCGCGCAGCGTGCTGGCCGAGCTGGGCCAGCACGACGCGAGCACCGTGGTGCAGCGCGCCCAGAACGAATTGCTCTCCACCATGGCCTGCCACGGCGCCGTGCGGGCCAACCGCAAGCTCACCATCGACGAAATGAACGCACTGTTACGCCAGATGGAGGCGACCGAGCGTTCCGACCAGTGCAACCATGGCCGGCCGACCTGGCGACAGCTCTCCATCCGGGAGCTGGATTCGCTTTTCATGCGCGGCCGATAGCCCGAAAAGCGCCTTTTAGAGGGTTTTCGAGGGGTTTTCACGGTCATCCGCGTCGCGGGCACGCACGTTGCATAGGTTCCGCAAAGCGCCTGCGAGCGTTGTTTCAGGGGGTAAACCACGGCGCAATGTCGGCGCGCCGCGGCCAGAGCAGGTGAACTTTTACGCCGACTTCGCTGTCCCTCAACCCCATGATGAAACGCTGGACCCTCCTCGCGTCTGTCTTTTCGCTCTGCGCACTGCTGGCAGCCGGTTGCTCGACGCTCGACGAACAGCAGCGCCAATGGATCTTCCAGCCCAGCGACCGCAGCTGGGGCAACACCGCCTCCATGGCTCAGGGCATGGAAGACGTGTGGATCGACTTCCAGTCCTCCCTCACCGGCGAGCCCGCGCGCCTACACGGCCTGTGGCTGGGCGGCAAGCCCGAAACGACCGACACGCCCGTGCTGCTGTACCTGCACGGCGCCCGCTACAACGTCGCCGGCTCGGCGCCGCGCATCCAGCGCATGCATGAGCTGGGCTTTTCTGTGCTGGCCATCGACTATCGCGGCTTCGGGAAGAGCTCCAAGGGCCTGCCCTCCGAGGAATCGGCCCGCGAAGACGCCCGCGCCGCCTGGACCTGGCTGGCCGCGCGCCATCCCAAACAGCATCGTTACATCTTCGGCCACTCGCTCGGCGGCGCCATCGGCATCGACCTGGCGGCGCACGTGAACGACGAAAGCGGCGTGATCGTGGAAAGCACCTTCACCTCGATCGCCGACGTGGTGAGCGGCTTCAAGTGGGGCTGGCTGCCCTTCGGCCCCTTCATCACCCAGCGCTTCGAGGCGATCAACACGGTCAAGAACATCACCGCGCCCCTGCTCGTGGTGCACGGCACGGCCGACAGCCTGATCAACCCCACGCTGGGCCGCAAGCTGTATGACGCGGCCACGGTGCCCAAGCTGTTCGTACTGGTCGAGGGCGGTTCGCACCACGACACCAACTCGGTCGGCGAGGCGCAATACCGCGCGGCGCTGGCGCAGCTGTTCCGCATGAAACCGGAGGCCACGCTCGCGAGCAACGGCGGCCCGGCCCGGCCGACGCCGCGGCTCGCGCCGCCGGCCAACGCTCCCGCCGCGCAGGACGTGCGCGGCGCGGCGCCCTCGCAGGTGCCCGCGGCTATCTGAGCGACGAATCCGCGCCACGGCGTCCGGCGGTCAAGCCCCGGGGCGCCGACGGCCTCGCGCCATTTGCTACCCTCGGCGCATCATGTCTCCCAGCTTCCCAACGGCCGCCGCGGGCAATGCGGCAGCCTCCCCGGCATCGCCGGGCGCCGCGCCCCTTCCAGATTCACCGCGCTATGTCGCACTCGCCGGCCCCACCGCGTCCGGCAAGACCGCCGTGGCACTGGCCATGTCGATGGTCCGCCGCGTGGAAATCGTCAGCGTCGATTCCGCGCTGGTCTACCGCGGCATGGACATCGGCACCGCCAAGCCCACCGCCGAAGAGCGGGCTGCCGTGCCGCACCACCTGATCGACATCCTCGACCCGCGCGAAAGCTACAGCGCCGCCGCCTTCGTGGCCGACGCCACCCGGCTCATCGGCGAGATCCGTGCGCGCGGCGCGCTGCCGCTGCTGGTAGGCGGCACCATGCTGTACTTCAAGGCGCTGTTCGACGGCATCGACGCCATGCCGGCGGCCGATGCCGCCGTGCGCGCGCGCATCGATGCCGAAGCGGCCGCGCTCGGCTGGCCCGCCATGCATGCGCGGCTCGCGCAGGTCGACCCTGTCACCGCCGCGCGGCTCGCGCCGCAGGACAGCCAGCGCATCCAGCGCGCGCTGGAGGTTTGGGAGAGCAGCGGGCAGCCGCTGTCGAGCTTTCATGCGAGCGACAACAAGACGGCCAAGCCCGTCGAAGGCGGCTTGCTGTTCTCGCTGGAGCCGAACAACCGCGCGTGGCTGCACGCGCGCATCGCCGAACGCTTCGACGCGATGCTGGCCGCCGGCTTCCTCGATGAAGTGAAGGCGCTGCGCGCGCGCGGCGACCTGTCGACCGAATTGCCCTCGATGCGCTGCGTCGGCTACCGCCAGGCCTGGGAAACGCTAGACGCCTGCGGCACCTCGCAGCCCGACGCCCGCGCCATGGCCGACCTGCGCGAACGCGGCATCGCCGCCACGCGCCAGCTCGCCAAGCGGCAGGTCACCTGGCTGCGCAGCATGCCGCAGCGCACCGTGATCGCATGCGACGCACCCTACGCGGTGCAGAACGCCATTCAACTGATTGCAAAAGCCACGAGCCCCGGATGACGCTGCGCATTTCAAACCTCGGCAAGCACTACGGCGAGTCCCCTGTCTTCGAGAACGTGACGCTCGCCGTCGAGCCCGGCGAGTTCGTCGCCATCGTGGGCGAGTCGGGTGTCGGCAAGTCGACGCTGCTCAACTGCATGGCCGGTCTCGACAGCTGGGACCAGGGCACGGTCACGCATGACGGCACCGACATCGGCGCGCTGGGCGGCGAAGCCTGCGCGCTCTGGCGCCGCCGCCACGTGGGCTTCGTGTTCCAGGCCTTCCACGTGCTGCCGCACCTGGACGTGGCGCAGAACGTGTCGCTGCCGCTGATGCTGCTGGGCCAGCAGCGCGACGATGGCCGCGTGGCGCACATGCTCGAAGCGGTCGGCCTGTCCGGCATGGGCGCGCGGCTGCCGCAGACGCTGTCGGGCGGCCAGTTGCAGCGCGTGGCCATCGCACGCGCTTTGGTGCACCGCCCCGCCCTGCTCCTGGCCGACGAGCCCACCGGCAACCTCGATCCGGCCACCGCAGCGAAGGTGATGGAACTGCTGATCGGCCAGACCCGCGAGCATGGTGCCTCGCTGGTGCTGGTCACGCACTCCGAAAGCGCCGCAGCCCGCGCGGACCGCCTGCTGCACCTCACGGCCAGCGGCATCCGCGCCTGACGGGCCGTTCTTCAGGAAAAGATCAGGGCGCGAGGAAGGTCGCGTAGCGCGACAGATCGACGTTGCCGCCGCTGATGAGAATGCCCACGCGCTGGCCCTCGATGGCCTTGCCAGCGGCAATGGCGCCCGCGAAGGCGAGGCAGCCGGTCGGCTCCACCACCATCTTCATGCGCTCGGCGAAGAAGCGCATTGCGTCGACCAGCTGCGCGTCGGTCACAGTGAAGATGTCGTCCACGTCGCGGCGGATGATGCCGAAGGTGTACTCGCCCAGATGCTGCGTCTGCGCACCGTCGGCGATGGTCTTGGGCGTTTCGATGTGCACGATCCTGCCCGCGCGGAACGACTGCTGGCCGTCGTTGCCCGCCTCGGGCTCGACGCCGTAGACCTTGCAGTTCGGCGACAGCGCGCGCGCCGACAGCGCGGAGCCCGACAGCAGCCCGCCGCCGCCCAGGCACACGAACAGGTGGTCGAGCGGGCCGGTCTCCTCGATCAGCTCCTTCACCGCCGTGCCCTGGCCCGTGAGCACGTCGGGGTGGTCGTAGGGCGGAATCATCGTCATGCCGCGCTCCTGCGCGAGCCGCTTCGTCAGCGCCTCGCGATCTTCGGTGAAGCGGTCGTACATCACGACTTCGGCGCCGTAGCCCTGCGTGGCCGCAACCTTGGCGGCGGGCGCGTCCTTGGGCATCACGATCACGGCGGGCATCGACAGCAGGCGCGCCGACAGCGCGATGGCCTGCGCATGGTTGCCCGACGAGAAAGCGATCACGCCGCCCTTGCGCTGCTCGGCGTCGAACTTCGACAGCGCGTTGAACGCTCCGCGGAACTTGAAGGCGCCCATGCGCTGGAAGTTCTCGCACTTGAAGAAGAAGCTGGCGCCCCAGCGCTCGTCGGCGGTGGTCGAGCGCAGCACGGGCGTGCGATGAGCATGGCCCTCGAGCCGCTTGGCCGCGGCGATGACGTCGTCGTAGGTAGGTAGTTGCATGGGATCGAGCTTAGCGGCGGCTCGCGCTCTTTTGCAGCCCCATGGGTAAAAACCCGGGATACACGGAACGCCGAATTTCGTACTCTGTATACAGAGTTCAGATCCGGAGCCCGCCCATGCCAGCCCAGCTCGTCAGCATCGAGGTCGCCCCCGACCTCGTCGACCAGGTCTACCGCGCCCTGCTCGGCGCCATCAGCAGCGGCACGCTCGCGCCGGGCGAGCGCATCACGCAGGAAGACATCGCGCAGCGCCTGTCGGTGTCGCGCCAGCCGGTGCTGCAGGCGCTGCGGCTGCTCAAGAAAGACGGCTTCGTGCTCGATGCGCCCGGCCGGGGCGTGCTGGTGGCGCCGCTGGAAGCCGAGGCGATGCGCAAGGTCTACCAGGTGCGCGGCGCGCTCGACGCGCTGGCCGCGCGGCTGGCGGCGCAGCAGCGCTTTCGCATCGACCCCAGGCTCATCGAGCGCGGCCGTCGCGCCGCGCGCGGGCGCAATGTGGAGGCCATGCTCGACGCCGACGTGGCTTTCCACCAGGCCATCTACGAAGCCTCGGGCAATCCGCTGATCGGCCAGAGCGCCGATCCGCACTGGCGCCACCTGCGCCGCGCGATGGGCGCGGTGCTGCAGGCCGAGCCTCAGCGCGAATCGCTCTGGGACGAACACGAGGCGATTGCCGAAGCCATCGCCGCCGGCAACGCCGACCGCGCGGCGCGCCTGAGCGAAGAACACGTCTCGCGGGCCAGCGAGGCACTGAGCGAGCGGCTCGCGCAGCAACAGGCGCGCGCCGCATCCATGACCCCACCGACCAAAAAAGGAGACAAGGCATGAAGCTGACCCCGGAGCAACGCGCGCAGTTCGAGCGCGACGGCTATCTGTTCTTCCCCGGCCATTTCTCGGCCGAAGAGACGAAGGCACTGACCGACGCGGTGCCCGACCTCTACAGCAGGCGCGAAGCCTTCAACGTGCGCGAGAAAGGCTCCGATGCCGTGCGCACGAACTTCGCCGCGCACCTCATCAGCGAGCCCTTCGCGCGGCTGGCGCGCCACCCGCGCATGGTGGGCCCGGTGACCGACCTCTTCGAGGAAGAGGTCTACATGCACCAGTTCAAGATCAACGGCAAGATGGCCTTCGAAGGCGACGTGTGGCAGTGGCACCAGGACTACGGCACCTGGCTCAACGACGACCTGATGCCCACCGAGCGCGCGATGAACGTCGCCATCTTCCTGGACGACGTGAACGAGCACAACGGCCCGCTGATGTTCATACCGGGCAGCCACCGCAAGGGCGTGGTCGATGCGAAGCATGACCTGACCACCACCAGCTACCCTCTGTGGACGGTCGACAACGACCTGATCCGCCAGCTGGTGGATCGCGCCGGCGGCAAGCACGGCGGCATCGTCTCGCCCAAGGGACCGGCCGGCTCGATGATTCTTTTCCACAGTTGCCTGGTGCATGCCTCGGGCAGCAACCTGTCGCCCTTCAACCGCGTGGCGGTGTACCTGAGCCTGTGCGCGGTCAGCAACCACATCCTGCGCCACAAGCGGCCCGAATACATCGCGCACCGCGACTTCACGCCCATCGAGATGCTGCCCGACGACTGCCTGCTGAAGCCCTATCCGGTGGAAGTGCCGTGGAAGAACGGCCTGCCCGAGAGCGCGCTGCGCACCTCGCTGGACATCCTCGACACCGCGGAGGCCTGACCCCATGAGCCTGCACTCCCGCCTGCAACAGCGCGCCGCCGAAGGCCGCCCCGTGCGCATCGGCCTCATCGGAGCCGGCAAGTTCGGCGCCATGTACCTCGCGCAGATTCCGCGCACGCCCGGCGTGCAACTGGTGGCGATAGCCGACCTCTCGCCGGACGCGGCCCGCGTCAACCTCGAACGCGTGGGCTGGCAGCGCGAGGGCGCCGCGGCCTCATCGGTGCAGGAAGCGCTGAAGCACGGCACCACCTGGATCACCGACGACTGGCAGGCCGTGACGCGCGAGCCGAACATCGACATCGTGGTCGAGTGCACCGGCAACCCCATCGCGGCGGTGGACCACTGCCTGGACGCCTTCGCGCACGGCAAGCACGTGGTGAACGTGACCGTGGAGGCCGACGCCTTCTGCGGCCCGCTGCTCGCGCGCAGGGCCCGGCAGGCCGGCGTGGTCTATTCGCTGGCCTTCGGAGACCAGCCCGCGCTGATCTGCGATCTGGTGGACTGGGCCCGCACCTGCGGCTTTCCGGTGGTGGCTGCCGGGCGCGGCCACAAGTGGCTGCCGCACTTCACCGAATCGACGCCCGAAACGGTGTGGGGCAACTACGGCCTCACGCCCGAACAGGCGAAGCGCGGCGGGCTCAACCCGAAGATGTTCAACAGCTTCCTCGATGGATCGAAGCCGTCCATCGAAAGCTCGGCGGTGGCCAACGCCACCGGCCTCACGGTGCCTTCCGACGGCCTGCTCTATCCGCCCGCGAGCGTGGAAGACATTCCCTTCGTCACCCGGCCCAGGAGCGAAGGCGGCGTGCTGGAACGCAAGGGCATGGTCGAGGTGGTCTCCTCGCTCGAGGCCGACGGGCGGAAGATCCCCTACGACATCCGCATGGGCGTGTGGGTCACGGTCGAGGCCGAGACCGACTACATCAAGAACTGCTTCGAGGAATACAACGCCCACACCGACCCCAGCGGGCGCTACTTCACGCTCTACAAGCGCTGGCACCTGATCGGCCTGGAGGTCGGCATGTCGGTGGCCAGCGTGGCGCTGCGCGGCGAGCCCACCGGCGCGGCCACCTGCTGGAACGCCGACGTGGTGGCCACCGCCAAGCGCGACCTCGCCGCGGGCGAAGTGCTCGACGGCGAAGGCGGCTACACGGTCTGGGGCAAGCTGCTGCCGGCCGACCGGTCGCTGCGCCTGGGCGGCCTGCCGCTGGGGCTGGCGCACGGCATCAAGCTGCTGCGGCCGGTGAAGAAGGGCCAGAGCCTGAGCTGGGCCGACGTGGCGATCGACACCTCGACCGCTGCGTACAAGCTTCGCGGCGAAATGGAAGGCATGTTCGCACCCGCAATGCAAGCGCGAGTGGCCTGAACATCGGCACCGGCAGCGGGTGAATGCGAAATGATGCATTGCACCCGGGCGCCATAACGGAAAAAATATTCGGCCCGACACGCAGCCGCGTGTCGAAATGGCCGCACGCGGGCCGTCATTGTGGTGAGCGATCCTGCTCGACAAGCTTTTCCATGACGGAGAGACACCATGCAATACATGTTGATGTTCTACCAACCCGCGGCCGAATTCGAACAGCGCGACGACGCCTCCTCCCAGGCCTACCGCGCCAGCTGGGTCGCCTATGCCGACGCCGTGCGCCAGGCCGGCATCTCGCTCGGCGGCCACGGCCTGTTCCCGCCCATGACCGGCACCACCCTGCGCGTGCGCGGCGACAAGCGCCAGGTGCAGGACGGACCCTTCGCCGACACCAAGGAACAGCTCGGCGGCTACTTCGTGATCGACGTGCCCGACCTCGACGCGGCACTGGAATGGGCGGAACGCGCGCCCTGCGCGACCAGCGGCGGCGTCGAAGTGAGGCCGGTGTTCGTGGCCACCGCCGTCGCCGCATGACGCAGGACCCGGCGGCTCATCAGGCCGCCGAGCGCGCGGCGCGGGACTCGTACGGGCGGCTGCTGGCCATCCTGTCGGCCCGCACGCACGACATCGCGGCGTCGGAAGACGCCCTGGCCGACGCCTTCGCCCGCGCTCTGGAACGCTGGCCGGCCGACGGCATCCCGGACAGGCCCGATGCCTGGCTGCTGAGCGTCGCGCGGCACCGCAAGCTCGACGCCTGGCGCCACACCCGCGTGCAGGACGAGGCCACGCAGGCGCTGATGCTGCTGGCCGGCGAGGTCGACGGCAGCGACGCCGACGGCGCGGCCGTGCCCGACGAGCGGCTGCGCCTGCTCTTCGTCTGCGCGCACCCAGCCATCGACGCGCCGGCCCGCGCGCCGCTGATGCTCCAGACCGTGCTCGGCCTCGATGCGGCGCGCATGGCCAGCGCCTTCCTGACATCGCCATCGACGCTCGGCCAGCGGCTGGTGCGCGCCAAGGCACGCATCCGCGCCGCCGGCATTCCCTTCGAATACCCGCAGGCGCGCGAGCTGCCGCAGCGGCTGCAGGACGTGCTCGACGGCATCTACGCCGCCTACGGCACCGGCTGGGACGACGTCGACGGCGCCGACGCCATTCCGCGCAATCTCACGGCCGAGGCCATCGATCTCGGCCGCATCTTGTGCAACCTGATGCCGCGCGAGCCCGAGCCGCTGGGCCTGCTCGCGCTCATGCTGTTCTGCGAGGCACGCACCGCCGCGCGCCGCAACGACGCGGGCGCGTACGTGCCGCTCGACCAGCAGGACATCACGCGCTGGAACCACCAGTTGCTGGCCGAGGCCGAGCACCACCTGCGGCACGCCTCGTCGATGCAGGCGCTGGGCGCCTACCAGCTGGAGGCCGCCATCCAGTCGGCCCACTGCGAACGCCGGGCCGGCGCGTCCGTGCCGGCCGAGACCCTGGTGTCGCTCTACGAGGGCCTGCTGGCGCTGCGCCACAGCATCGGCGCGCAGGTCAGCCTGGCTTGCGCGCTGGCCAACGCACGCGGGCCGGAAACCGGATTGCAGGCACTCGACGCGATTCCTGCTGCGGATGTCACGAACTACCAGCCGTTCTGGGCGGCCCGCGCCCATCTGCTGGCCGCGGGCGGCGCACGCGCGGCGTCGCGGCAGGCCTACGACCGGGCGATCGGCCTGAGCACCAGCGCCGTGGTGCGGGCCTATCTCAATGCGATGTCGCAGCGGCTCTGACAGGCCTACTTCGCGCTGTTGAAGGTGCGCGGAAACAGCGCGGCCCGCGAGCGATCGCGCAGCCGGTAGCTCATGGCCGGCCTGCCGAGGCTGCCGGTGACCATGCCGGCCTCTTCCATGAATTCCCCGTCGAGCATGCGCTTGCGGAACGCGCTCTTGTCGATGTCGCGACCCAGCACCACCTCGTAGGTCTGCTGCAAGGCCGGCAGCGTGAAGGGCTCTTCGAGCAGGAAGGCCGGCAGCGAGGTGTATTCGACCTTGCTGCGCAGCCGGGCCACGGCCGCCTCGAGCAATTCGCCGTGATCGAAGGCCAGGCGCTTGCGCGAAGCGGCATCGACCTCGAACCACGCCACCTCCGCCGCGTTGGCGCCGCTGCGCAATTGCATCGCCTGCGCAGGAACCAGCGCATAGAAGCAGTGCGTGGCCGACCAGCCCCGCGGATCGCGCTGCGCCCCGCCCCAGCTGCCGAGCTGCTCGAGGTAGGGCGTGACCACGCCGGTTTTCTCGCGCAGCTTGCGCAAGGCGCAGTCGAGCAGCGTGGCGTCTTCGTCGATGTTCACGAAGCCGCCCGGTAGCGCCCACTTGCCGGGGAAAGGCTCGTCACTGTCGGCAGGCCGTTTCACCAGCAGGACCTGCAGGGCATCGTCCAGCACGGTGAACATCACCACGTCGACCGTGACCAGCGGGCGGGGAAAAGTCAGCGGCGGGAAGTTCAGCTTGGAAGTGTTCACAGGAAAGGCTTGACGCCGGATTTGTTAGTTGTACTATACAACCCTCAATTAGTTGTACAGAGCAACTCCAAAAGAAGAAGAGAAAAAATGAACCTTGCTGTCACACCCCTTCCCACCGAGCGGCACATCGCGCAGCGCGCGCGCTGGCCGCAAAGCGGCGAGCACATCCTCGCCCACCACGACGCCGGATCCGTCATCGTCTACCAGGCCTACCGCCCTGCCATCGGCGAATACGCGATCCGCCACGGCCGGCTCGACGACCCGGACTTCAGTCTTTCGCGCATGAGCTGGATCAAGCCCAACTTCCTCTGGATGATGTACCGCAGCGGCTGGGGCACCAAGGAAGGCCAGGAGGTCACGCTCGGCCTGCGGCTGCGCCGTGCGTTCTTCGAGCGCGTGGTGCGCGAAGCGGTGCCGTCGACCTTCAATGCCGGCTACACGAGCCGCGAGGCGTGGCAGGAGGCCGTCGGGCACTCCGACGTGCGCCTGCAGTGGGACCCGGACCATTCGCCCAGCGGCCACAAGCTGGAGCGCCGTGCGATCCAGCTGGGCCTGCGCGGCCGCACGCTCGCGGCTTTCGCGCACGAGGAGCTGCTGGAGGTGATCGACATGCGCGCCTTCGTCGATGCGCAGCGCCCCCTGGCGCAAAACGACAACCCCGATCTGCAATTGCCGGTGGAGCATCCGCTCGTCATCGGCACCTGAGGAGAGAAGAAAAATGACCACGACACCTCGCCGCATCCAGGATCTGCTCGCGTACTTCGCGCAGGGCCATCGCCCCGAGTACCTGCTCTTCTGGGGCCATCAGTCCCCGAAGAGCGGCGTGAACAAGAGCTGCTTCAGCCAGTGGTTCGAGGCGGAATTCACCGTCGACGGCATCCGCTACCGCACGGCCGAGCATTTCATGATGGCCGGCAAGGCGCGCCTGTTCGGCGACGACGAAACCTGCGAGCGCATCCTCGCGGCACGCACGCCCGGCGAAGCCAAGAAGCTCGGCCGTGAGATCCGCGATTTCGACGAAGCCGCATGGGTGGCCGCGCGCCTGGACATCGTGACGCGCGGCAACATCGAAAAGTTCGCGCAGAACCCGGCGCTCGGCGCCTTCCTGCTGGGCACGGGCCATCAGGTGCTGGTGGAAGCCAGCCCGGTGGACCCCATCTGGGGCATCGGCCGCGCCGCGACCGACCCGGCCGCGCAGGACCCGCGCGAATGGAAGGGCCTCAACCTGCTGGGCTTCGCGCTCATGGCCGCGCGCGAGGCATTGAGGAGCCCGCGGCCATGAACGCGGAACGCTACAGGGGCTGCCTGCTCGGCCTGGCTTGCGGAGACGCCGTGGGCACCACGGTCGAGTTCCGCGCGCGCGGCAGCTTCGAGCCCGTCACGGGCATGCAGGGTGGCGGCCCGTTCGGGCTGATTCCCGGCGAATGGACCGACGACACCTCGATGGCGCTATGCCTGGCTGCGAGCCTGCTCCACTGCAAGGGCTTCGACGCGGTCGACCAGATGAACCGCTACTGCAACTGGCGCAGCGTGGGCTACATGAGCAGCACCGGCAACTGCTTCGACATCGGCCTCACGGTGTCGGGCGCCCTCACCCGCTATCTGGCCTCGGGCGATCCGTTCGCGGGCGACCCCGATCCGCGCACCGCCGGCAACGGCGCGTTGATGCGCCTTGCCCCTGTGCCGATGTTCTACGCGGCCAGCGCGCAAGCCGTCTGGAAACAGGCCGGAGAAAGCACGCGCACCACGCACGGCGCCCATGAGGCCATCGAGTGCTCGCAACTCTTCGCGCTGCAGCTGCGCGCGGCGCTGCGGGGCGAAGGCAAGGAAGCGATTCTTTCGACCGCGCCGCTGGCGCCCCTGAGCGACAAGGTCATGGCGCTCGCGCGCGGCGACTACGCATCGAAGCCCATCGAACGCATCAAGGGATCGGGCTACTGCGTCGAGTCGCTCGAAGCGGCGCTCTGGTGCTTCGCGCGCACGCAATCCTTCGAGGAAGCCGTGCTCGCCGCCGCCAACCTGGGCGACGACGCCGACACCACCGCAGCGATCTGCGGCCAGCTGGCGGGCGCCTTTTATGGCGCCGGCAGCATTCCGGCGGACTGGCTGCGGCCTTTGGTGATGCGCGAAGAGATCGAACAGATGGCCGACCAATTGCTGGCGCTGGCTGGCTGAACGCCCCGCACGGTCACTGCTGCAGCGGCACCGCAGCAGCAGCGACCCCTTCGCGCCGCGCATCGAGCTGGCTGCCCCCTTGCGTGAGCGACACGGCTACCACCGCGTTCGCCGCGTCGCGCCTGAACACGAACTGCGCGCCGATGCCCACCACGGCGAAGCGATCGGTGCCCGTCGGCGTCAGCGCGTTGTAGCCGCGGCCGGTCTCGCGCACCAGCAGCTTCGAGCCGCGCACGGTGAAGCTCAGCGCCTTGGTCTTGTTGATGCGGAACTCGCCCCTGTAGTCGTCCAGCCGCTGCGGATCGATCGGCACTTCGGTCGTCGGCACCGGGTAGCGGCTCTTGCCGATGGCCAGCATCACCGGCTGCAGCGGCGCGCGCGCGTTGCTGCTGAGCACGACGATCGCCTCGTTGGTGTCTGGCGCGATCAGCCACAGCGTGCGGTAGCCCTCGGTGAGGCCCGCGTGCCAATAGGTGCGGCGCCCGCCCTCGGGGCCGCGCACCATCACCGCGTAGCCGATCCAGGCGCCCTCGTAGTGCGCCAGCGGGGTGAGCATGCGTGCGGCGGCCGGTCCCAGCGGGCCGCCGGCGCCCGCGATGATCGCGCGGCTGAAGGTCATCATGTCGGCGGCAGTGGAGCGCAGCGCACTGGCCGGCGCATAGGCCTGCATGTCGAACAGCGGCTGGCGGCGGTCGCCGGCAAAGGCCGGCGCCATGCGCGAGGCCTTGTCGCCGAGCGTGATGACGGTGTCGTTCATGCCCAGCGGCTCGGTGATGCGCGCGCGCACCAGCTCGCCCCACGAAGTGCCGTAGTGCTCGGCCAGCAACTGGCCGAGCAGCGCCATGCCGAAGTTGCTGTACGCGCCCTCGCACGGCGGCGCCGCGGCCGTGAGCTTGATGCGTGCGAGCGCGGCCCAGAACATCGGCTTGTCGAAGCTGCGGAACTGCTCCGCCAGCGGCGCGCCGCCGCCCACGCCGTCGGCCATCACGGGCATGCAGCCGGTGTGCGTGACCAGCTGGCGCAGCGTGACAGAGGCAACGGGGGCCGACAGCCCCTCGACCTTGCCCGCGAGCAGCTTGCCCACTGTGTCGTCGAGCTTGAGGTCGCCGCGCTCGACCGCCTGAGCCAGCAGCAGGCCGGTGAAGACCTTGGTGATGGAGCCGATCTCGAACATTGGCTGCTCGGCGCTGCTGGGCTCGATGGCGCGCGGCGCCGACGGCGGTTCGGGGTTGTAGGCCGCCCCGTAGGCGGGCTTGCCGTTGCGCAGCGTGCCGACCACCAGCGTGCCGCGCTCCGCGCCGAGCGCGGCCTTGGCGATGAAGGCCGGGTCGCTGGCCAGGGTCAGCGGCTGCAGTTGCGCGGCGGCGGTGCCGGCCAGCAGCGGTGCGAGAAGCCAGGCCACAAGCCAGCGGCGGGGAATAGAGCGGATCGTGGCGCGGGTCGTGGCGCGGATCATGGCGCGGGGCAGGAGCCGCATCGTCGGATTCCTCAGGCGTCGTCGAAGAAGCCCCATCGTGCCACGCCTGTGTAACAACGTGCGCACCGCGACAATCGGCGCATGCGCGCATTGCTCACGACCTTCTCCTGGCAGGAACTCCGCCACCACCCCTGGCGCAACGCGGCGGCCGTGCTGGCGGTGATGCTTGGCGTGGCGCTGGCGTTCTCGGTGCAGCTGATCAACGCGTCGGCGCTCGACGAGTTCTCCAGCGCGGTGCGCTCGGTCAACGGCCAGCCCGACCTCGAAGTGCGCGCCGTGCAAGGCGGCTTCGACGAAGCAGTGTTCGCGCGCATCGCGCAGCACCCGCAGGTCACGCTCGCGAGCCCGGTGCTGGAGTTCCAGGGCCTGGCGCTGGCCGCCGGCGAGCGCCAGGTGCCGATGCGCGTGATCGGCGTCGATGCGCTGGTGCTGCCCACCATCGCGCCCGCGCTGATGCCGCAGGCCTCGGCCGGCGCCGACCGCTTCGCGCTGTTCGCGCCCGGCCATGTGTTCCTCAACAACGCGGCCCGCAGCGCGCTGGGCCTGCCGGCGCAAGCAGCCGGCGGCGCGGCCGAGACGGTGCAACTGCGCAGCGGCGACGCATGGCGGCGGCTCGACGTGGCCGGCCACGTGGCGGCCGGCGGCACGGCGCTCGCGGTGATGGACATCGCCGCCGCACAAGAACTGTTCGGCCAGATCGGCCAGTTGAGCCGCATCGACCTGCGGCTCGCGCCCGGCACCGACCGGGCCGCCTTCATGGCCTCGCTGCGGCAGTCGCCGGGCTGGCCGGCGGGCGTGCAGTTCGCGGAGCCGGGCGACGCGGCGGAGCGCGTGAGCAACCTCTCGCGCGCCTACCGCGTGAACCTCACGGTGCTGGCGCTGGTCGCGCTGTTCACCGGCGCCTTCCTGGTGTTCTCGGTGCTGGCGCTCAGCGTGGCCAAGCGCGCGCAGCAGTTCGCGCTGCTGGGTGTGCTGGGCCTCACGCCGCGCGAACGGCTGCGGCTGGTGCTGGCCGAATCGCTGGTGCTGGGCTTGATCGGCAGCGCGGCGGGGTTGGCACTCGGCACCGCGCTCGCGGCCTTCGCGCTGCGGGTGCTCGGCGGCGACCTGGGCGGCGGCTACTTCGAAGGCGTCGCGCCCAAGCTGCACTGGAGCGCCGGCGCGGCGGCGCTCTACGGCGGGCTCGGCGTGCTGGCCGCGCTGGTCGGCGGCTGGTGGCCCGCGCGCGCGGCACAGGCGCTGCCCGAGGCGCAGACGCTCAAGGGCCTGGGCGCGGCGCCCACGCGCGGCAACAGCCACTGGCTGGCGCTGGGGCTGATCGCGCTCGGCGCGGTGCTGGCCAATGTGCCGGCCATCGGCGGCATTCCGGTGGCGGCTTACCTGTCGGTGGCCTGCCTGCTGGTGGGTGGCATCACCGCCCTGCCCTGGCTCATCGCGCTGCTGTACGACCGCATAGCACCGGTGTTCGCGCAGCGTCTGCTGCCGATGCTGGCCGTCGAGCGCGCACGCCGCATGCGCGGCACCGCCGCCGTGGCGGTGAGCGGCGTGGTGGCCAGCCTGAGCCTGGCCGTGGCGCTCACCGTGATGGTCGCGAGCTTCCGCGATTCGGTCACGCACTGGCTCGACGTGGTGCTGCCGGCCGACCTGTACGTGCGCGCCACTTCGGGCGGACGCGGCGGCAACGCGGGCAACGGCAACAGCACCGACACCGCGACCTTCCCGCCCGCCTTCGTGCAGGCGCTGGCGCAACTGCCCGGCGTGGCGCGCACCGGCACGCTGCGCACGCAGACGCTGCAGCTCGACGCGACACGCCCCGCCGTCACGCTGATCGCGCGCAGCCTCGAAGGCGGCGCCACCCAGTCGCTGCCGCTGGTGGGCGCCGCGCTGCCGGTGCCCGAGGGACAGGTCGGCATCTACGTGAGCGAACCGATGGTCGAGCTGTACGGTGCGAAGCCGGGCACGGTGTTCGCGCCGCTATCGGCCGCGATGGGCTCGGCGGTCGGCGTGCAAGGGAAGGCACAGGCCTTCTTCGTGGCCGGCGTGTGGCGTGACTACGCCCGGCAGTTCGGCGCGATCACGATGGACGCGCGAGACTTCGAGCGCATCACCGGCGAGCGCAACGTGAGCGACGTGGCGCTGTGGCTCGCGCCCGGCGCGTCCGAAGGCGCGGTGCAGGCGCAGGTGCGCCAACTGGCGGCGCGCCAGGGCGGCGGCTCCGCCGACGCGGTGGAGATCGCGTCGGTGGGCCAGATCCGCACCACCTCGCTGCGCATCTTCGACCGCAGTTTTGCCGTGACCTATTGGCTGCAGGCGGTGGCCATCGCCATCGGCCTGTTCGGCATTGCCGCCAGCTTCAGCGCGCAGGTGCTGGCACGGCGCAAGGAATTCGGCCTGCTCGCGCACCTGGGCTTCACGCGGCGCCAGGTGCTGGCGGTGGTGGCGGGCGAAGGCGCGGCATGGACCGCCATCGGCGCCGTCGCAGGGCTGGGGCTGGGGCTCGCGGTGTCGGTGGTGCTGGTGAAGGTGGTGAACCCGCAGAGCTTCCACTGGAGCATGGACCTGCTGGTGCCGTGGCTGCGTCTGCTGGGACTGTGCGGTGCGGTGGTGGTGGCGGGGACCGTGACCGCGTGGCTCGCGGGGCGGGCCGCGGCGGGGCGGGACGTGGTGCTGGCGGTGAAGGAAGACTGGTAGGCCGACGAAGCCTGTTTCTCAAGGCTGTCCGCAGACGAAGCCCCGGTACCAGCTCGCGATCTTGCTCCACGGAATCTCGACCGTCGGCTCGATCTTCTCGCCCCAGGTGACGAGACCGAATGCCGCGCCGTCCTGCCGTACATCGACGGAAAGCGCCAGCATGAAATGGCCGCCGAGAATACGCATCAACGCGGACTGACCGTGGTCCTTCTCCCGCGCCATGTTGGCAAGGCTGTCGGCGGCGACCAGCATGACGGTGTAGCCGTTGGTCAGCCGCTGGTGCATCTTCAGCAGATGCGGCCGCATGAGGTTGTAGCCCAGGTTGGTACGGTCGGCTTTCATGCGCAGGCCATGCACGCGCCATCCGGAATGAACATGATCCTCCACGTTGCTGAAGCCTGCATCGCGCATCCACTGCATCATGGAAGCCGGCGAAGACATGCCCTCGAGCGTCCTGTTGGTGCTGGCCGAGCGATAGGCGAAGATGTTGCTGCCTTCGCGCAGGCTGGTCAGCGCGATGTAGTCGGCCTCGCGGATCTGGTCCGAATTCTGAGGCCGGGCGTGCCTGCCCAGCAGGTTCGAGCTCGACTTGACCTTCACCGTATGGGTGCCGAGGTCACCTCTGCGGTTTTCGGCCAGACCTATGACATACAGCGTGTACTCCTCGATATTGCGCCGCGCGATGCCGTGCATGAATGTGACGGGCCCGCACAGCGGATGGTCCTTCTGGTCGATGAACTTGTAGTCGGCGATCCTGACGATCAGTTGCAGCGCGATCAGTTCACGGGAGAAGTGGCGCCAGGGAAGTGGGGCCTGCGCCTGCAGAAAACCGCCGTGGTAGACGCCCAACAAGGGTAGGTGTTCACCGATCACCCGGTCCAGCGCCAGCTGTTCGCGGGCGTCGGGTGTCCAGTAGCTCCTGAGCATCCTGACAAAAGCGAAGATCTGGCTGATCGCTGGGACCTGATCCACTTCGTCGGCTTGCTCCAAGAGTGCGGCCAGTTCCTCCGCGGGCGTAGCAAGCCCCATCAAGCCATTGTTGTTCGGGTCCAGGATGCGAGCAAGTGATTGCATGGAAGCTTGTTCCTCGGCGTCTTCGACAACCGACTCTAGCTTTGGCACCCGGAATGAAAAATCCCCAGGATCGGGGATCTTTCATCGTCGAGCTCGAGAAAGTTTTACTTCCCCGGCGTCAGCTGGATGCGCTCCACAGTTTCCTTCTCGACCGCCGCGCGTGTGTAGACCAGCGGCACGTACTTGCCCTCCAGCCAGAGCGGCGCAAGGTCGCGGTAGTTCGGGCTGTCGGGGTTGCCCGACTGGCCCGGCGTGTTGATGACGCGCGACGCGTCCCAGTTGCCCACGTCCAGCACCATGCGGAACGACGCGCCCGCAGTCAGCTTGTAGTCGCTGGGCCGATACGTGGCGGCCATCGGCGTGAAGGCCGAGCCGGACATGGGCCAGTCGCCCACGTCGAGCTTCTTGCGCGTGGCCGCATCGACCACGCCGCCCAACGGATGGCGGAACTCGGCGCGATGCAGGGTGCCCCACTTCCATGCGGCGGTGTCGGGCCCCAGCTTGGCGCTCAGCTCCTGCATGGCCAGAGGCAGTGTCTTGAGCAGCAGCGCATCGCGCTGCTCGTTCGTGACCCAGCCCGAGGGGTTCTCCAGCAGCAGCACCATGCGGGTGTTGTCGCCGGGCGTGGCCAGCACCGCGCCGGCGTCGCCCGCCCCGGCCTTGAGCACGGCCGAGCGCAGGCTCTTGCTGCTCCAGACTTCATACAGTGCGGCGGCGCCGCTGTCGCGGTCCATGCTGCCGTCCCAGCCTTGCAGCATGCGCAGGGCCGCGGCGGTCTGCGCGTCGTCGCTGCGCAGGCCGGCCAGCAGCTTGAGCAGCCGCTGCGCGGGCGTGGCGACGATGTCGTTCTGCATGCGCTCCGAGTCTTCCACCGTGAAGCGCGAGCCCGCAGCCACCTTGGCCGCGAACAGCTCCTTGAGGCGGCGCGCGCGGGCCGCGTCGCTCCACTCATAGCCCACGCCCTTCTTCGCGGCGGGGTGGTCGGGCGGGATGTTGTTTTCGTTGGCCGTCACGACATAGCCGCGCGCGGGGTTGAACTCCGAAGGCAGTTCGTCGCCGTTGCGAAAGCCCGACCACTCGTAGCGCCCGTCGCCCGGCACCGGCATCAGCCCGTCCCAGTTGGGCCGGATGGGCGTGAGGCCGCCGGGTATCCAGCCGACGTTGCCGCTGGTGTCCGCATAGACCTGGTTCTCCCCCGGCGCGCCCCAGCGGTTCATGGCCGCTCGGAACTGGTCCCAGTTGCGCGCGCGCATGTAGTCCATCGAGCCGAAGTACGGCGCCATGCCGGGCTCCAGCCATGCGGCGCGCAGTGCATACGCGCGCTGCTTTCCGGGCTCGGCCAGCAGCACCGGGCCGTGGCGCGTGAAGGTGTTGACCACCTCGCGCGGCGTGCTCTCGCCCTTGACCGCGATGCGCTCGGTGACGCGCACCATCGGCTCCCAGCGGCCCTGGTAGCGGTACTCGGCGGGATTGCGCGGGTTGAGCTGGTACACGTAAAGGTCTTCCTGGTCCATGTAGAAGCGCGTGAGGCCGAAGGCGATGGTGCCGTTGTGGCCTATCGACAGCCCCGGCAGGAAGGGCTCGCCCGCGCCGATGGCGTCCATGCCCGGCGCGCTCAGGTGCGTCATGTAGCGCAGGCTCGGCGCGCCGTGCGAGCGATGCGGGTCGTTGGCGAGGATGGGCCTGCCGGTGGCGGTGAGCTTCGGGGAGATCACCCAGTTGTTGCTGCCGTAGGCGCCGGTCGGGTCGCCCGACTGCGCCGTGTCGGTGCTGCTGCCGCTGCCGGGCAAGAGCGCCACCGGTACCTGCGCCCCGGCATTCAGGCCCAGTCGCGTGTTGGCCTTGGTGAACTGCGGCGGCTCGGTGGCGCGCAGGTAGGCCGCGCGCAGTTCGGTGGCGGGAATGCCGCACGGGTCCAGCCCCTGCGGCACGCGTGGCGTGACGGGCGGGTCGAGTTCGCGGCGCAGCCAGTCGGCCTTGATGCCGACACCGCCGGCACAGAACGCACGCGCGCGTTCGATCTCGGACGTGAAGTTGAGCGTGAGGCCGTGATGGCGGATGCGCACCACGTCCTCGGGCGACCATGTCGCCGGCTGGTAGCCGAGCAGCGCGAACTCGGTGGGCAGCAGCGCGGGCTGCGCGCGCACCTGCGCCACGTAGGCGTTGACGCCCGCGGTGAAGGCCTCGGCCACGCGCTTGGCATCGGAGCCGTAGGCCAGCCACTCGCGGTACATGTCGCCGCGGTAGAGCACGGCGCGCGCGGCGCGGTCGCTCTCTACCCACGCAGGACCGAAGTCTTTCGCCATTTCGCCGAGGCCGCGTTTACGCCACAGGTCCATCTGCCAGAGCCGGTCGCGCGCGGCGATGAAGCCCTGCGCCACGAAGGCGTCGTAGAGCGTGCCCGCGTACAGATGCGGCACGCCCCATCGGTCGACCAGCACCTCGGCGGGCTTCTCGAGCCCGGGTATCGCGAACGATGAGGAAGGCCGTGTCGGCGTGCTGCCGCCGGAAGGGCCGCCAGAGCCGGAAGGGCTGCTGGCGCAGCCGGCCAATGCGAGTACCGCGAGCGCCACCGCGCCCAGGTTCATTCTTTTCATGTGTCTCCGTCTCCTGCCTCGTGAATGGGCAGCGCACAGTATCCCGATTTGCGGGCCTCCTGGTGTTCGAGGTTACAAACCATGACCGACTTGTAGACTGAGGGCGATATGCAGCAAATACTTTCTTCTTCATCCTGCAACGCATGGCTCGACAGTGCCATCCGCCGCATCGAGGCAGACTACCAGCGCAGCGCCGACACGCACCTGATTCCGCTGCCGCTTCCCGCCCTCGCCGCGCAGGGCATCGACCTGTACATGAAGGACGAGTCGACCCATCCGACAGGCAGCCTCAAGCACCGGCTCGCACGTTCGCTCTTTCTCTATGCGCTGTGCAACGGCTGGGTGCGCGAGGGCACCACCATCGTGGAGGCGTCGAGCGGCTCCACGGCCGTGAGCGAGGCCTACTTCGCGCGGCTGCTGGGGCTGCCTTTCATCGCGGTGATGCCGCGCGCCACTTCGCCCGAGAAGATCGCGCAGATCGCCTTCTACGGCGCGAGCTGCCACTTCGTCGACCATGCGGCGCAGGTCTATGAAGAAGCCCGCTCGCTGGCCGAGCGCACCGGCGGCCACTACATGGACCAGTTCACCTATGCGGAGCGCGCGACCGACTGGCGCGGCAACAACAACATCGCCGAGAGCATGTTCCAGCAGATGGCGCGCGAGCGGCATCCGGTGCCGACGTGGATCGTGGTGGGCGCGGGCACGGGCGGTACCAGCGCGACCATCGGGCGCTACCTGCGCTACCGCTGCCACGACACCCAGGTGTGCGTGGCCGACCCCGAAGGTTCGGTGTTCTCGGCCTACCACCGCACGGGCGACGCCACGCTGACGGCGCCGGGCTCGCGCATCGAAGGCATCGGCCGACCGCGCGTGGAGCCCAGCTTCATCCGCACGCTGGTCGATCGCATGATCGAAGTGCCCAACCTCGACTCGGTGGCGGCGATGCATGCGCTCTCGGCGCTGCTTGGCCGCAAGGTCGGGCCTTCCACCGGCACCAACTTCGTCGGCATGCTCGCGGTGGCGCAGGAGATGCGCGCGGCCGGACAGCAAGGCTCCATTCTTTCGCTGCTGTGCGATGCGGGCGAGCGCTACCTGCCGAGCTATCACGACGCGGCGTGGGTACGCAACGCCTTCGGCGACATCGGCCCGGCGCAGCGGCGCATCGACGCGTTGGTGGCGGCGTGATGACTCCTTCGTCTTTCGCGCTGTCCCGCCGTGCGCTGCTGCTGGCCGCCCTGTGCGCCGCGCCCACCGCATGGGCGCTGCCGCTGCGAACGCTGCAGTTCCCGCGCGACTTCGGCAGCCACCCCGACCTGCACACCGAGTGGTGGTACATCACCGGCCATGCGAAGACGGCGACTGGTCGCGAGTTCGGCTTCCAGGTGACCTTCTTTCGCTCGCGCGTCGAGGCCACGCAAGGCATGCGCTCCGCCTTCGCCGCGAAGAATCTCGTGTTCGCGCACGCGGCCGTCACCGACCTTGAAGGCCGCGTGCTGCTGCACGACCAGCGCATCGCGCGTGCCGGCTTCGGCGTGGCGCAGGCCAGCGAGGCCGACACCGATGTGCGCATTCGCGACTGGTCGCTGGTGCGCGAAGGCGGCGTGTATGTCGCGCGCATACCGGCCGGCGAGTTCATGCTCGACCTGCGCTTCACACCGACCCAGCCCGTGCTGCTGCAAGGCAATGCAGGCCTCTCGCGCAAGGGGCCCGACGAATCGCAGGCGAGCTACTACTACAGCGAGCCGCAGCTCAAGGCGCAAGGCAAGCTGACGCTCAAGGGCCAGGCCTTCGAGGTGAACGGCGCCGCGTGGCTCGACCACGAATGGAGCGAAGCGCTGATGCACCCCGAGGCCGTGGGCTGGGACTGGATCGGCATGAACCTCGACGACGGCAGCGCCCTCACCGCCTTTCATCTGCGGCGCGCCGACGGCAGCGGCCTGTGGGCCGGCGGCTCGTTCCGCCCGCGCGACGGCGTGGCGCGCATCTTCAGGAACGACGAAGTGCGTTTCGAAAGCCTCAAGACGTGGGAGAGCCCACGCACGCAGGCCAAATACCCGACGCAGTGGCGCGTGCGGACGCCGGCAGGCAACTTCGAGGTGCGCGCGCTGCTCGACGACCAAGAGCTGGACAGCCGCGGCTCGACCGGCGGCGTGTACTGGGAAGGCGTGAGCGACCTGCTCGATGCACAGGGGCAGCGCGTGGGCCGGGGCTACCTGGAAATGACGGGCTACGCGGCACCGCTGAAGCTGTAACTGTTGTAGCGGCATACAAGAAGCGACAACCGATCCGTTTCCGCAGCCGTTGAAAAATATCACCAAAACCATCCAAGAACAGAGGACCCCACTATGAAGATCCGACTCGCAGCGCTGGCCATGGCCGGCACACTTTCCATCCTCGCGGCCCCCCTGAGCGCCAATGCGCAGGTTTCGGTCAACATCAACGTGCCCGGTCTGGTGATGACGGCGCCCCCACCGCCGCGCTACGAGCCGCTGCCGCCACCGCGCGGCGGCTTCGTCTGGGTGCCGGGCCGCTGGGCCTGGGACGGCCGTGCCTACGCATGGCGCCCGGGCGGCTGGCAGCCCGAACGCGCGGGCTATGCCTACGCGCCGGGACGCTGGATCGAGGACCGCGGCGGCTGGCGCTGGGCCGAAGGCGACTGGCGCCGGCGCGAGGCCTACCGCGAAGCGCGTCGCGAACGCGAGTGGGACGACGACCGCGGCCGGCGCCACGACCGCGACCATTGGCACGAGCGCGAGCGCGACTTCTGCCCGCCCGGCCAAGCGAAAAAGGGCAACTGCTGAACCGCGGGCCCGAAGCTGGAGCCGGAATGAAGAAAGGGAGCCAAGGCTCCCTTTTTCTTTGCTTGCGTGTCTCTCCTTACTTCACGCGCCCCTTGCGCCGCTCGATGAACGCAATGATCTCGCCCATGATCCCCTTGCGGAACGCCAGCACGCAGATCACGAAGATCAGGCCCGTGACCATGGTCACCGATTCGCCCAGCGTGTTGAACCAGTCGATGGTCGTGATGCGCGCCAGGAAGCTGCCGAGTTCGCCGATCTTGTTCTCCAGCAGCACCACCACGGCCGAGCCCACCAGCGGGCCCGACAGCGTGCCCAGGCCGCCCACCAGGGTCATCAGGATGACCTGGCCCGAAGCCGTCCAGTGCACGTCCGACAGCGTGGCAAAGCCCAGCACCAGCGTCTTGAGCGAACCGGCCAGGCCCGACAGCGCGGCCGAGATCACAAAGGCCAGCAGCTTGAAGCGGCTCACGTCGTAGCCCAGCGAAAGCGCGCGCGGCTCGTTCTCCTTGATGCCCTTGAGCACCTGCCCGAACGGCGAGTGGATGGTGCGCACGATCAGCAGGAAGGCAGCGACGACGATGACCAGCGCCACGTAGTACATCGTGAGGTCGCTCGACAGGTCGATCAGGCCGAAGAGCTTGCCGCGCGGCACGCCCTGCAGGCCGTCTTCGCCGCCGGTGAACTTGGCCTGCAGCGCGACGAAGAACATCATCTGCGCGAGCGCCAGCGTGATCATCGCGAAGTAGATGCCCTGGCGGCGGATGGCCAGCACGCCGAAGACCCAGCCCAGGAAGGCACCGGTGAGCGTGCCCGCGATCAGCCCCAGCTCGGGCGTGAGGCCCCAGACCTTCATCGCGTGGCCCGCGACGTATGCCGAGCCGCCGAGGAACGCCGCGTGCCCGAAAGACAGCAACCCGGTAAAGCCCAGCAGCAGGTTGAAGGCGGCTGCGAACAGCGCGAAGCACATGAGCTTCATCACGAACACCGGGTAGGCGCCGAAGAACGGCGCCAGCACCAGTGCGAGCAACAACAGCGCGTAGACGACGGTGGATATCTTTTTCATGTTCATGCCGTCCGCCTTATTTTTCTTTGCCGAACAGGCCGGCGGGGCGGATGAGCAGCACGATGACCATGATCACGAACACAACCGTGGAAGAAGCTTCCGGATAGAAAACCTTGGTGAAGCCTTCGATCACACCGAGGCCCAGCCCGGTGAGGATGGCGCCCATGATGGAGCCCATGCCGCCGATCACGACCACCGCGAACACCACGATGATGAGGTTCTGCCCCATCAGCGGCGACACCTGCATCACCGGCGCGGCCAGCACGCCGGCGAAGGCCGCGAGCGCGCAGCCGAAGGCGTAGGTCAGCGTGATCATCAGCGGCACGTTGACGCCGAAGGCTTCCACGAGGCGCGGGTTCTCGGTGCCGGCGCGCAGGTAGGCGCCCAGCCGGGTCTTCTCGATCACGTACCAGGTGGCGAAGCAGATCACCAGCGACGCGACGACCACCCAGGCGCGGTAGTTGGGCAGCACCATGAAGCCGAGATTGGTGGCGCTGGAGAGCGCGTCAGGCGCGTCGTAGGGCAGCCCCGACACGCCGTAGACCGAGCGGAACACGCCTTCGATCAGCAGCGTGAGGCCCAGCGTGAGCAGCAGGCCGTAAAGATGGTCGAGCTTGTAGATCCAGCGCAGCAGCAGGCGCTCGATCAGCACGCCGAAGATGCCGATGACGATGGGCGCCGCGATCAGCATCACCCAGTAGTTGATGCCGAAATACTCCATCGCCATCCATGTCAGGACGGCGCCGAGCATGAACAGCGCGCCGTGCGCGAAGTTGATGACGTTGAGCAGGCCGAAGATCACCGCCAGCCCCAGGCTCAGGATGGCGTAGAACGAGCCGTTGACCAGCCCCAGAAGGAGCTGGCTCAGCAGGCCGGGTAGGGAAATATTCATAGACGTATCAGCAAGCCTCTGGCCGTTTTTTCTTTCTCGCGGGGGCCGCCGCGCACGGCCGCCCGAAGCGGCCGGCCCGCCCCCCTTGCAAAGGGGGGGTTGGCGAAGCGACACGCAGTGCGCGCGGCCTGGGGAGTTACTTCCACAATGCGCACTTGCTTTCGGCTTTGGTGGTGAAGACCTCTTCGCCCTTCAGCTTCTGGACCACCTTGTAGTAGTCCCATGGCTGCTTGGACTCGGCCGGCGACTTGACCTGCACCAGGTACATGTCGTGCACGAAGCGGCCGTCCTCGCGCACGAAGCCCTTGGCGTAGAAGTCGTCGATCGGCGTCTTCTTGATCTGCGCCATGACAGTGTCGGCATCGATCGACTTGGCAGCCTGCACGGCCTTCAGGTAGGTCATGGTGGCCGAGTAGTCGGCGGCCTGGATGTCGGTGGGCATGCGCTTGGTCTTCTCGAAGAAGCGCTTGCCGAAGGCGCGCGTCTTGTCGTCGAGGTTCCAGTCCCAGCTGGTGGTGAGCAGCAGGCCTTCGGTGTTCTTCAGGCCCAGGCTGTGCACGTCGGTCACGAACACCAGCAGGCCGACCATCTTCATGGTCTTGGAGATGCCGAATTCCTTCGCCGCCTTGATCGCGTTCTGCGTGTCGCCGCCCGCGTTCGCGAGCGCCAGCACCTGGGCCTTGGAGTTCTGCGCCTGCAGCAGGAAAGAAGAGAAGTCCGAGGTATTCAGCGGATGCTTCACGCTCCCCACCACGGTGCCGCCCTTCTCCTTCACGACCTTGGAGGCATCGGCTTCCAGGGCCTGTCCGAAGGCGTAGTCGGCCGTCAGGAAGAACCAGCTCTTGTCGCCGCGCGCGATGACGGCGCTGCCGGTGCCCTTGGCCAGCGCCACGGTGTCGTAGGCGTAGTGCACGGTGTAGGGGCTGCATTGTTCGTTGGTGAGCGCCGAGCTGCCCGCGCCGTTCACGATGAACACTCGCTTCTTCTCCTGCGCCACCTTGGCCATGGCCAGGCCGGTGCCCGAGCTGGTGCCGCCGAACAGCATCGTCAGGCCCTGCGTGTCGATCCACTCGCGCGCCTTGGAAGCTGCGATGTCGGCCTTGTTCTGGTGATCGGCCTGCAGCAGCTCGATGGGCATGCCGTTGACCTTGCCGCCGAAGTCGTCGATGGCCATCTGGATCGCGAGGGCGCCGTTCTTGCCCTCCACGTCGGCATAGAGGCTCGACATGTCGGTGATGAAACCGATCTTGACCTTCTCCTGCGCCTGCGCGGCGCCGGCGGCCAACGCGATGGCAAGCGAAACGGCCGAGAACACAGCTGTCTTTTTCATGATCATCAGACTCCAGTGAGGAAACGGAAAGTCGTGGGGGCCGCCGCGCACGGCCGCCCGAAGCGGCCGGCCCGCCCCCGGTAGGGGGTAGGCGAAGCGACACGAAGTGCGCGCAGCCTGGGGGCGAGCATTACTTCCAGAGGGCGCACTTGGTTTCGGCCTTCGTGGTGAAGACCTGGTCGCCCGGCAGCGTCTTGAGCACCTTCAGGTAGTCCCAAGGCTTCTTCGACTCGGCGGGCGACTTCACTTCGACCAGGTACATGTCGTGGATGAAGCTGCCGTCGGCGCGGATCTGGCCCTTGCCGTAGAAGTCGTCGATCTTCATGCTCTTGAGCTGCGCCATCACCTTGTCGGAATCGGTGGTCTTGGCGGCGGCCACGGCCTTCAGGTAGGTCATGGTGGCCGAGTAGTCGGCGGCCTGCACGTCGGTCGGCATGCGCTTGGTCTTCTCGAAGAAGCGGTTGGCGAACTTGCGCGATTCGTCGTTCAGGTCCCAGTACCAGCTGGTGGTGTGCAGCAGGCCTTCGGTGTTCTTCAGGCCCAGGCTGTGGATGTCGCTCAAAAAGACCAGCAGGCCGGCGGTCTTCATGGTCTTGTTGATGCCGAATTCCTTGGCCGCCTTGATCGAGTTGATGGTGTCGCCACCGGCGTTGGCCAGGCCCAGGATCTGCGCCTTGGAGTTCTGCGCCTGCAGCAGGAACGAAGAGAAGTCCGACGCGTTCAGCGGATGGCGCACCGCGCCCACCACGGTGCCGCCCTTTTCCTTCACCACCTTGGTGGTGTCGGCTTCGAGCGCATGGCCGAAGGCGTAGTCGGCCGTCAGGAAGAACCAGCTCTTGCCGCCCCGATCGACCACCGCCGCGCCGGTGCCCTTGGCCAGCGCCACCGTGTCGTAGGCGTAGTGCACGGTGTAGGGGCTGCACTGCTCGTTGGTGAGCACCGAGCTGCCGGCGCCGTTGTTGAAGTACACGCGCTTCTTTTCTTCCGCCACCTTGGCGGTGGCCAGCGCCACGCCCGAGTTGGTGCCGCCGAAGACCATGGTCACGCCGGCGGTGTCGATCCACTCGCGGGCCTTGGAGGCGGCGATGTCGGCCTTGTTCTGGTGGTCGGCCACCAGCAGCTCGATGGGCTGGCCCAGCGCCTTGCCGCCGAAGTCGTCGATGGCCATCTGGATGGCGGTGGCGCCGCCCTTGCCTTCGAGGTCGGCATACAGGCTCGACAGGTCGGTGACGAAGCCGATCTTCACTTTCTCCTGCGCCTGCACGGCGCCAGCGCTCATTGCGAGGATGCCGACTGCGGTTGCGATGAGGCCGAGTTTCTTGTTCATGCTGTTGTCTCCTGAAGGAATCTTTGTGGGACGGAAGGAACGGGTCTTGTGGACTTGATGCGTTTCAGACGCCGAGCAGTTCGGTGAGCACCGGCATCTTGGCTTCGAGTTCCGAGGCACCGAACTTCAGCGCGATGCGCCCGTGCTCCATCACGTAGAAGCGGTCGGCCAGCGGCGCGGCGAAGCGGAAGTTCTGCTCCACCATGACGATGGTGTAGCCCTTGGCGCGCAGCGTGGTGATCATGCGGGCCAGCGCCTGCACGATGACCGGTGCGAGGCCTTCTGAAATCTCGTCGAGCAGCAGCAGCTTGGCGCCGGTGCGCAGGATGCGGGCCACGGCCAGCATCTGCTGCTCGCCGCCCGACAGGCGCGTGCCCTGGCTGTGGCGGCGCTCGGCCAGGTTGGGGAACATGGCGTAGATCTCATCGACCGACATGCCCTGCCCCGCACCCTTCAGCTCCGGCGGCAGCATCAGGTTTTCTTCGCACGAAAGGCTGGCGAAGATGCCGCGCTCTTCCGGGCAGTAGCCGATGCCCAGGTGCGCGATGCGGTGCGTCGGCATGCCGATGGTCTCTTTGCCGTTGACCTCGATGCTGCCCTTGCGCGCGCCGGTCAGGCCCATGATGGCGCGCAGCGTGGTGGTGCGGCCCGCGCCGTTGCGGCCCAGCAGCGTGACGACTTCGCCCGGCTGCACGACCATGTCGACGCCGTGCAGCACATGCGATTCGCCGTACCAGGCTTGCAGGCCCTTGATTTCGAGTGCGGCGGTCATGTCAGTGAGCACCTTGAAGTTGGCCGTCGGTGGTGCCCATGTAGGCTTCCATGACCTGCGGGTTCTTCGAGACCTCCGCGTACGGGCCCTCGGCCAGCACGGCGCCGCGCTGCAGTACGGTGATGGTGTCGGCGATGGTCGAGACCACGCTCATGTTGTGCTCCACCATCAGGATGGTGCGTCCGGCCGACACGCGCTTGATGAGCTCGGCCACGCGGTGCACGTCTTCATGGCCCATGCCCTGCGTGGGTTCGTCGAGCAGCATCAGCTCGGGCTCCATGGCCAGCGTGGTCGCGATCTCGAGCGCGCGCTTGCGGCCGTAGGGCAGGTTCACGGTCTGCTCGTCGGCGAGTTCGTCCAGGCCGACTTCAGCCAGCAGCTCGCGTGCTCTGGCATCCAATGGCTTGAGCGACTTCTCGCTCTTCCAGAAGTGGTACGAGGTGCCCAGGCGGCGCTGCAGGCCCAGCCGCACGTTCTCCAGCAACGTGAGGTGCGGGAACACGGCCGAGATCTGGAACGAGCGGATGATGCCGCGCCGCGCGATCTGCGCCGGTCGCTCGCGCGTGATGTCCTGCCCGTTGAAGAGGATCGTGCCGGTGGTCGGCTCGAGGAACTTCGTGAGCAGGTTGAAGCAGGTCGTCTTGCCGGCGCCGTTGGGGCCGATGAGCGCATGGATCGAGCCGCGCACCACCGACAGGTTGACCTTGCTGACCGCGGTGAACCCTTTGAATTCCTTGGTGAGCTGGCGTGTTTCGAGGATGACGTCGCTCATCTCGCGGAGTCGCCCGGGTTCGGAAAAATAAAGTGGGTCATGCAGTCCATCTCAATGCGCCACCATCGAGCGCGGCCTGATTGTTGGTGGGCGCCCTGCGCTTGGATACTGGGGCAAATGCCTATGCTGCAGTGCAACCTTCACGGGGCGGCGCGACGGCCCGATCGGCGACTGTCGTTGCAGCGACAAAGCGCGCCGTGGCAGCACTTAGACCTCTGCGGGAAACCCCGAGCGGGGTTCGCAAGGCGCTGCGTAGACTGAAGCGAACATGCTGAATTTCCGCTCTCCCGACTTCCTGACCGATCACGTGCTGCACACGCTGTCGTTCTACGAGCCGCGCTGCGTCGACGCCTCGGGCGGCTTCTTCCATTTCTACAAGGACGACGGCACGGTGTACGACCCGCGCACGCGGCACCTGGTGAGCAGCACGCGCTTCGTCTTCAACAACGCGATGGCCTACCGGCACTTCGGCAACCCGGCGCACCTGGCGGCGGTGCGGCACGGCCTGGCCTTCCTGCAGCGCGGCCATGCGCAGCCCGGCGGCGGCTATGCGTGGCAGATCGACTGGCACCAGCAGCGCGCCACCGTGCAGGACAGCACCTGCCATTGCTACGGCCTCGCCTTCGTGCTGCTCGCGCATGCGCATGCGCTGATGGCCGGCCTGGAAGAAGCCCATGCCGGCCTCACCCACACCTGGGACCTGATGGAACGGCACTTCTGGGAGCCGCGCCACCAGCTCTACGCGGACGAGGCCACGGCCGACTGGCGCGTGGGCTCCTACCGCGGACAGAACGCCAACATGCATGCCTGCGAGGCGATGCTGGCCGCCTACGAGGCCACGCAGGAAACCCGCTTTCTCGACCGCGCGCTCACGCTGGCGGAATCCATCACGGGCCGGCAGGCCGCGCTGGCGGACGGCCTGGTGTGGGAGCACTACCGCGACGACTGGTCGGTCGACTGGGACTACAACCGCGACGACAAGACCAACATCTTCAGGCCCTGGGGCTTCCAGACCGGGCACCTGACGGAGTGGACCAAGCTGCTGCTGCAGCTGGAGCGCCACCTGGCCGTCGCCGACCGCAAGGCCGACTGGATCCTGCCGCGCGCGCAGCACTTCTTCGACACTGCCATGTTCCGCGGCTGGGACGCGGACAACGGCGGGCTGGTCTACGGCTTCGCGCCCGACGGCACGGTGTGCGACGGCGACAAGTACTTCTGGGTGCAGGCCGAGAGCTTCGCGGCCGCCGCGCTGCTCGCGGTGCGCACCGGCGAATCGGGCTACTGGGACTGGTACGACAGCATCTGGGCGTACAGCTGGGAGCACTTCGTCGACCACCGGCACGGCGCCTGGTATCGCATCCTCTCGCCGCGCAACAAGAAGATCAACGACGAGAAAAGCCCGGCCGGCAAGACCGACTATCACACCATGGGTGCCTGCTACGACGTGCTGCGCGCGCTGAACGCGCCGGCCACGTAAAAACCCCCAGGTCTTCTTGGCGAAGCCTGGGGGTTGGTGGGTTGCCTGCTTTTGTCGTCAGTGCGCGCCGGCTGCGGCGTCGCCACCGGCGCCGCCCTTTTGCGGGCGCGCCAGCCACACCAGCGGAATCAGCAGCAGGAACAGGATGGCCGACGCATAGAAGATGTCGTTCGTGGCCAGCATGTAGGCCTGCTGGTCGACGATGCGGTTCATCTGCCCCAGCACCTGCTCAGTGCTGAAGCCGCTGCTGCCGAGCCCGGCCATCGCGCTCGTGGCCGCGTTGTTGCCCTGGTTGATCGTCTCCGAGAGCTGCGTGTGGTGCAGCGTCGCGCGGTTGTCCCACAAGGTGGTGGTGAGCGACGTGCCCATGGCGCCGGCGGTGATCCGCAGGAAGTTCGACAACCCCGACGCGGCCGGAATGCGGTCGGGCGTGAGGCCCGACAGCGTGATGGTCACGAGCGGAATGAAGAAGAACGCCATCGCGATGCCCTGGATCACCGTCGGGATGATGATGGTGACGAAATCGGCCTGCGTGTTGAAGTTCGACCGCATCCACAGCACCAGCGCGAACACCAGGAACGAGAAGGTCGCATAGCGGCGCGGATCGATCTTGGACACCGTGAGCCCGACGATCGGCGAGAAGAAGATCGCCAGCATCCCCACGGGCGCCATGATCATCCCCGCCTGCGTGGCGGTGTAGCCCATCCACTGCTGCAGCCACAGGGGCAGCAGCACCACGTTGCCGAAGAACAGGCCGTAGGCCACGGCCGTGGCCACGGCACCCGACCAGAAGTTGCGGCGCTTGAAGAGCGACAGGTCGACCACCGGGTGCTTGTCGGTCAGCTCCCAGACCAGGAAGAACGCGAAGCCGACCACGGCCACCACCGCCATCGTGACGATCTGCGGCGAATGGAACCAGTCGAGCTCCTTGCCCTTGTCGAGCATCAGCTGCATCGAGCCGACAAACAGCACCAGCAGCGCCAGTCCGATGGCGTCGATCGGCACCTTGTGCGTGACGCTCTCGCGCTTGTGATACAGCGCCCACGTGATGGAAGCCGCGACGATGCCGACGGGAATGTTGATGTAGAAGATCCACGGCCAGGAGATGTTGTCGGTGATCCAGCCGCCGAGCAGCGGCCCCATCACCGGCGCGACCAGCGTGGTCATCGACCACATCGCCATGGCCAGGCCCGCCTTGGCGCGCGGATAGCTCGACAGCAGCAGCGTCTGCGACAGCGGAATCATCGGACCCGCGACGAAGCCCTGCAGCGCGCGAAACAGGATCAGCGTCGTCATGTTGGGCGCCAGGCCGCACAGCAGCGAGGCGACCATGAACAGGATCACGCTGGCCATGAACAGGCGAACCTGTCCGAAGCGCTGCGTCATGAAGCCCGTGAGCGGCACCGCGATGGCGTTGGCCACCGCGAAGCTGGTAATGACCCAGGTGCCTTGCGTGGTGCTCACGCCCAGGTCGCCCGAGATGGCGGGCAACGACACGTTCGCGATCGACGAATCGAGCACGTTCATGAAAGTTGCCGCAGACAGCGCGACCGTGCCCCAGACGCGGGCTGCGCCCTCGAGCGGCGGATGCGCAATGTAAGCAGGAGCAGCGGTGGCCATTGCGGGACGCGCGAACTGAGCTGATTACCTGAAGAAGGCCGTGCGGGCGATCAGCCCGGCTGGCCTTGCACGGCCACCGATGCACCGGCCGGCGCGGCGGAGCCCTTGGCCGGTGCCGTTGCCGTGGCGGGGGCGCTGCGGCCGAGGTTGGCCGCGACGATGCGGTCCACTTCGGCGTCGGCGCCGCGGTCGAGCTGGCTGTAGACCTGCGTCTGCACCAGCGCGGCGGGGCGCGGCGCGTCTGCCAGCATCTTGCCGCTCTTGGACGAGATGTCGACTTCGGCGTCCATCGACAGGCCGATGCGCAGCGGGTTGGCCTTCAGCTGTTCGGGGTCGAGCGCGATGCGCACGGGCACGCGCTGCACCACCTTGATCCAGTTGCCGGTGGCGTTCTGCGCGGGCAGCAGCGCGAACGCACTGCCGGTGCCCACGCCCAGGCCGGCGACCTTGCCGGTGTACTCGACCTTCTTGCCGTACACGTCGGCGGTGAGCTTCACGGGCTGGTCGATGCGGATGTTGCGCAGCTGCACTTCCTTGAAGTTGGCGTCGACCCACAGCTGGTTGAGCGGCACGATCGACATCATCGGCGTTCCGGCGGCAACGCGCTGGCCGAGCTGCACGGTGCGCTTGGCAACGTAGCCGTCGACCGGCGCGGGCATGGCGACGCGCTGCGTGGCCAGGTAGGCCTCGCGCACCTTGGCGGCGGCGGCCAGCACGCTGGGGTGCTGCGCCACGCTGGTGCCTTCGGTCAGCGACTGGTTGCTGACCAGCGCTTCCTTGGCGGCGATCACGCCGGCCTGCGCCGCCGCGAGCTGGCTCTTGGCGGTGTCGAGTGCCGTCTCGGCGTGGTTGAGTTCTTCCTTCGACACGGCGCCGTTGCCCGACAGCGCGCGGCGGCGCTGCAGGTCGTCCTGCGCCTTGGCGATGTCGCTCTGGGCCTTGACGATGTCCGACTGGCGCAGCGTGACTTGCGCGGCCAGCGAGCCGTTGTTGGCGTACAGCGTGCGCACCTGGCGCACGGCCTGCGCGAGCGCGGCCTCGGCCTGCTCCAGCGCCACCTTGGCGTCGGCCGGGTCGAGCTGCACCAGCGGCTGGCCGGCCTTCACGAAGTCGGTGTCGTCGGCGTTGATGGACATGACGGTGCCGCCGATCTGCGGGGTGATCTGGATCACGTTGCCCGAGACGTAGGCATTGTCGGTGTCCTCGTAGTGGCTGGCGACCAGCCATTCGTAGAGACCCCAGCCGCCGCCGGCGACGATGACCACCGCGGCCAGCGCGGTGAGCGCGCGGCGGCGCTTGCCGTTGCCGGCGGGCGCCTCGGGGGCAGCAGGAGCTGCGGCTGCAGCGGGCGTCGGAGTGTTGTTATCGCTCATGATGAAGTTCTTTCCGAAGACGAAAAATCAGGTCTGTTCAGTTCAGCGCGGCCGGGGCCGAAGCCGTGGTGGTGGCCGGCGGCTGCCAGCCGCCACCCAGGGCACGGGCCAGCGCCACCTGCGTGTCGAGCGCGCGCGCGGCGAGGTCGACCGCCAGGCGGCGTTGCGCCAGCACGGAGGTTTCCGCCGTCAGCACATTGAGGTAGTTGCCGAGGCCGGCGCGGTAGCGCTGCACGGCGATGTCGTAGGCGCCTTCGGCAGCGGTCTGCGCGGCGCGTTGTTCGGTCTGCTGGCGCGCGATGGACTGCGCGCTCGTCACCTGGTCGGCCGCGTCGCGCACGGCGTCGATGACGGTGGCGTTGTAGCTTTCGATGGCCACGTCCAGGTCGGCCGACTTGCCGCGCAGGTTGGCGCGCAGCTTGCCGCCTTCGAAGATCGGCAGGCTGATGGCGGGGCCCACGCCCCACTGCTCGCTGCCCGACTTCAGCAGCTTGCCGAAGCCCAGCGCCTGGAAGCCGGCGAAGGCCGTGAGGTTCACGTTCGGATAGAACAGCGTCTTGGCATTGGCCACGTCGCTGGTGGCGGCCTCGACGCGCCAGCGCGCGGCTGCGATGTCGGCGCGGCGGCCCAGCAGGTCGGCCGGGATGTTCGTCTGCAGCGCGATCGGCTTGACCTCGCCCAGCAGCGGCGGCTTGAGCGATTGCGACACATTGGGCTGGGCCACGAGCGCGTCGAGCGCATGCTGCTGCAGCGCGATCTGCTCGTTGAGCGATTCGATCTGCTGGCGTGCCTCGGGCAGGCCGCCTTCGCTCTGGCGCAGTTCGAGGCGGGTGTCGAGGCCGGCCGAGACGCGGTCGCGCACGAGCTTGAGTGTTTCGTCGCGCTGCGCCAGCGTGCGCTTGGCCACGGTGAGCTGGTCGTTCAGGCGGGCCCACTGGAAGTAGCTGCGCGCCACGTTGCTCGCGAGCAGCACGCGGGCGGCGTCGGCATCGGCGGCGGCGGCATTGGCTGCACCGATGGCGGTGTCGAGCGCGCTGCGGTTCTTGCCGAAGAAGTCGAGTTCCCAGCTCGCGCCGAGCTGCAGCAGGCCGATGTTCTGGATCGAGCCGCCCAGCGGCGCCGGGTAGATGTAGTTGCTGTTGAACTTCTGGCGGTTCAGGTCGAGCTCGCCGTTGACCTTGGGCTTGAGGGCCGCGCCGGCCACGTCGGCGGAAGCCTGCGCGCGCACGAGGCGGGCCTGCGCGACCTGCAGGTTGGGATTGCCTGCCACGGCCTGGTCGATCAGCGAGTTGAGCTGCGGATCGCCGAAGGCGAGCCACCACTGGCTGTCGAGGCGGGACACCGGCGCCGCGGCGCTGTCGGGCGCGATGCCCAGCGACGAGGCGTCGCGCAGCTTGGCCTGCGAGCCGATGCCGGCCATGTCGGCGCAGCCTGCCAATGCGACCACCAGCAGCGCGGCAGCCACGACGGGAGTGCGACGCAGCGCGCGCACGGCGAGGGAATCAGTCATTTTTATCTCCACGGGCCGCAAGGGCCTGTGCGTTGTCGAGGATGCGGCGCAAGTAGCCCTTGAGCTGCTCCCATTCCTCGGTGGTGAAACCTGCAAGATGTTCGTTCTGCACGCGGCTGAGCACGTACGGCACTTCCTTGGCGGCGGCACGGCCCTCGTCGGTGAGTTCGATGTTGACGACCCGGCGGTCTTCCAGCGAACGCACGCGGCGGCACAGGCCCTTGGCCTCGAGGCGGTCGAGCAGGCGCGTCATGGCGCCGGTGTCGAGTTCGCAGGCACGGGCCAGTTCGGCCACCGTGGTGGCGGCGCCGACGTGCAATTTGTACAGCGGCACCCACTGCGGGTAGGTCGGGCCGCCGGGCTCGCACATGCGGGTTTCTACTGCCTGCCCTACTGCCGTCACGATGCGGCGCATCAGGTAGCCGATGCTGTCTTCGGTCAAGTACGTCTCCGCTCGGTAGAAAACAGGCGGGCGACGCTCTGCGCCGGCGGAGGCCGGCACGGCTTCATGGGTGTTTGCATCGCTCATGGGCAAAATATTAGCTGCCGAGGCAATTATTGTCAAGGCCGCCTTTGTAAGGGCAAGGGTTCGGTAGAATCGCTGCATGGCTTCTACCCCTCCGTCTTCCATGGCCAAGGGCTCGCCCCGGTCGCTGTCGGGCCTGAGCCCTTTTCTTCGCCCCTACCGGGTCCAGATCGTCCTGGCGGGGGTGTTTTTGGTGATGGCGGCGGTCACCACGCTGGCTTTTCCTATCGCCTTGCGAAGCCTGATTGACGGAGGCTTCGTCAACCCCGACAAGGGCGCGCAGACCATGGCGCTGCGCGACCACTTCGGCGCCCTCTTCGCGGTGGCCGTGGCGCTGGGCCTTTTCTCGGCGGCGCGCTTCTATACGGTGAGCTGGCTGGGCGAGCGCGTGACCGCCGACATCCGCAACGCGGTCTACGGGCGCGTGCTGAAGCAGAGCCCGGCGTTCTTCGAGACCACGCAGACCGGCGAGGTGCTCTCGCGCCTCACGGCAGACACCACGCTGGTCCAGACGGTGGTCGGCTCCTCGCTCAGCATGGGACTGCGCAACGCGGTGATGGGCGTGGGCGCGCTGGCGGTGCTGGTCTGGACCAATCCTTATGTGATGGTGCAGGTGCTGGGCATCCTCGTGCTGGTGGTGTTGCCGAGCATGTGGTTCGGACGCCGCGTGCGCAAGCTGTCTCGCGCCAGCCAGGACCGGGTGGCCGACTCGAGCGCCATCGCCGCCGAAGTGCTGAACGCGATTCCAGTGGTGCAGAGCTACACGGCCGAGGGCCGCGAGGCCAGCCGCTTCAACGGATCGACCGAAAACGCCTTCCGCACCGCGGTGCGACGCACCAAGGCGCGCTCGGTGCTGGTGGCATTCATCATCATCGCCACCTCGGCGGCACTTCTGTGGGGCCTGTATCAGGGCACGCAGGCGGTGCTGCGCGGCGACATCACGGCCGGGCACCTGGGCCAGACGGTCGTGTACGTCGCCATTCTTGCCAGCGCCACCGCGGTGCTTGGCGAGGTCTACGGCGACCTGCTGCGCGCGGCTGGCGCCACCGAACGCCTGATGGAACTGCTGCACGCACCCAGCGCCATCTTTTCACCGGCCAACCCGGCGGTCACGCCAGTGCCCGCGGCGGGCAGCGCCATCCGCTTCGACGCGGTGACTTTCCACTACCCCTCTCGGCCAGGCACGCCGGCATTGCGCGATTTCAGCCTCGACGTCGCACCGGGCGAGACGGTGGCGCTGGTCGGTTCGAGCGGTGCCGGCAAGAGCACGGTGTTCCAGCTGCTGCTTCGCTACTACGACCCGCAATCCGGCCGGCTGATACTCGACGGCGCGCCGCTGGCGTCGCTCGCCCTGTCCGATCTGCGCACCCGCATCGGCCTGGTCCCGCAGGACGCGGTGATCTTCTCGACCAGCGCGTTCGAGAACATCCGCTACGGCCGCCCCGAAGCCACCGCTGAAGAAGTGCACGCCGCCGCCCGCGCCGCCTTCGCGCACGACTTCCTGCAGGCCCTGCCCGAGGGCTACGACACCTTCCTCGGCGAGCGCGGCGTGCGCCTGTCGGGCGGACAGCGCCAGCGCATCGCGATCGCACGGGCCATCCTCAAGAACCCGCCGCTGCTGCTGCTCGACGAAGCCACGAGCGCGCTCGACGCGGAGAGCGAGCGCATGGTGCAGGCGGCGCTCGAATCGGCCATGGAAGGCCGCACGACGCTCGTGATTGCGCATCGGCTGGCGACGGTGCAGAAAGCCGACCGCATCATCGTGCTGGACCACGGTGGCATCGTCGAGCAGGGAACGCACGCGGCGCTGGTGGCGCAGGGCGGCGTGTATGCGCGCCTCGCGGCGCTTCAGTTCACGGCCTGAGGAAAGGCCGAAGAGCCGCTGCTACTACTGCAGCGTTTCCTTCAGCGCCGCCGGAATCGGCAGCGCCATCACCGGAATGCCTTCGTCGAGCAGCGCTTCCGTCTGTTCGGGCGTTGCCTGCCCGCGGATGCCGCGCTCTCGGGCTTCGCCGTAATGCATCTTGCGGGCTTCGTCGGCAAAGCGTTCGCCGACGTCTTCTGTCTTGGCGAGCACCTCTCGCACGGCGCGCATCCAGCGGGCTTCAGGTGAGAGTTGCTCGGCCGGCAGCTGCTGCTGTGGTTGCGGTGCTGCAGCCGGCGCGTTTTCCTGCGGCGCCTTGGCGTTGCCCAGGTTCAGCCGCGGTGCGCTCAGCAGCTTGACGATGGCGGTGTCGCCGCAGACCGGGCATTCGACCAGCCCGCTGGCCAGTTGGCTGTCGAAGGCTTCGTTGGACGCGAACCATCCTTCGAAGCCGTGGCCATGTGCGCAGCGGAGATCAAGAACCTTCATGCGCGGATTATCCCGCGCCGCCTTGACCGGCCAGGGCCGTCCAGTCCAGTGCCCATGCGCCCGAAATGACGTTCTGCAGCCACAGGGTGCAGGTCAGCGTCTTGGCGTCGGTAACGGTGCCGTCGCGGCACCAGCCGGCCAGCTCTTCGGGCGTGGCCGTGAACACGTCGAGGAACTCGCCGTGGTCGAGCTGTCGCTCGCCCAGCGAGAGGCCGCGCGCGAAATAGATATGGATGATCTCGGTCGAGTACGCCACCGCCAGGTGCATGGCACCCGCATGCGCCCATTCGCGCGCGGTGTAGCCCGTTTCTTCGAGCAGTTCGCGCTTGCCGCAGACGAAGGGGTCTTCGCCCGCGTCGAGCTTGCCCGCCGGGAACTCGACCATCACATGGCCGACGGGATAGCGGAACTGGCGCTCGAGCACCACCCGGCCGTCGTCCAGCATCGGAATCACCACCACCGCCCCGGGATGCACGATGTACTCGCGCGTGGAGGTATTGCCGTCGGGCAGGCGAATGGTGTCGCGCTTGGCCTTCAGGAAATTGCCCTTGAAGAGGTCTTCGCTCTTCGTGAGTTCTTCCCTCAGGTGCGAATCGGCGGTGGCAGCGGTGGGTGATGCAGTCATGTCGTCGTCAGTGCCTGTGTTTCATCAGGTAGCGCCAGGTGAACCCCGGAAAGGCGAGCACGATGAACAGCGCGCCCGTCACCGCATAGAACTCCCAGCCCTGCGCCGCGATCTGCCCTGCCCTGCGCTCGAACAGCAGCCCGATGCCGCCGGCCAGAAAGTACAAGACCACCAGTTCGGCGAGGCGTACCGCAAGCGACTTGGGATTCGTCGGCAGCGGCACGACGCCGAAAAGGCGGTCGTTGAAGAACGGCAGATTGGCGGCCACGAGGGCCACCAGCAACACGACCCAGACAGACGCGGTTTGCGACACCCGAGGTCGGCCGCGTCAGTGGGCCAGCGTGGCCACGATCGCGTCGTAGCAGAGCGTCATCAGTCCGCCGGGCACGATGCCCAGGATCAGGATCAGCGCGCCGTTGATGGTGAGCACGGCCCGCACATCGCGCGGCGCCGACACGGTGGTGGCCGTGACAGGTGCGTCGAAGTACATGACCTTGACCACGCGCAGGTAGTAGAACGCGCCGATCAGCGACATCATCACCGCGAACACGGCCAGGCCGATGTAGATGGCGTGGCCCGAGGCGATCAGCGCCTGCAGCACCGCCAGCTTGGCGTAGAACCCGACCAGCGGCGGCAGGCCGGCCAGCGAGAACATCGCGATGGCCATCACGCCGGCGTACAGCGGGCTGCGCTGGTTGAGACCGGCCAGGTCGGTGATCTCTTCGCTCTCGAAGCCTTCGCGCGCCAGCAGCAGGATGATGCCGAAGCTGGCCAGCGTGGTCAGCACGTAGGTCACGATGTAGAACATCGAGGCGCTGTAGGCGTACTGGGCGTTGTAGGTGCCCTGCTGGTCCGAGCCGGCGACCAGGCCGAGGAGCATGAAGCCCATCTGCGAGATCGTCGAGTACGCGAGCATCCGCTTCAGGTTGCTCTGCGCAATGGCGGCCAGGTTGCCGACCAGCAGCGAGGCGATGGCGAGCACCGCCAGCATCTGCTGCCAGTCGATGGCCAGCGGCTGCAGTGCGTCGACCAGCAGGCGGATGATGATGGCGAAGGCGGCCAGTTCAGGCGCGGCGCCGATCAGCAGCGTGATGGCCGTCGGTGCGCCCTGGTAGACGTCGGGCACCCACATGTGGAACGGCGCGGCGCCCACCTTGAATGCCAGGCCGGCCACGATGAACACCAGGCCGAACACCAGCACCTGGTGATTCACCTTGCCGCTCGCGATGGTCTTGAAGACTTCGTTGACGTCGAGCGAGCCGGTCGCGCCGTACATCATCGACAAGCCGTACAGCAGGAAGCCGCTGGCCATGGCGCCGAGCACGAAGTACTTCATGGCGGCTTCGCTGGCCACCGCGTTGTCGCGACGCAGAGCAACCAGTGCGTAGCTCGAGAGCGTGAGCAGTTCGAGACCCAGGTAGATCAGCAGGAAGTTGCTGCCCGAGATCATCACGAACATGCCCAGAAGCGCGAACATGCTGACGGTGAAGAGCTCACCGCCGCGCAGCATCTCGCGGTCGGCCGCATAGGGGCGGCCGTAGACCAGCGTGACCATCAAGGCCACGGTGGCGAAGCACTTGAGCCAGTTGCCCATCGGGTCGCTGACGACCATGCCGCCGAAGCCGTAGGCCGTCTTGGCGTCGTAGGCCTGCAGGCCCGACAGCACGGCGACCACGGCCAGCGTGAGCAGCGTGAGCACATAGGTGCGGGTACGGCGCGGGCTCGTGTCCGACAGGTCGACCAGCGCAATGATGCAGGTCATGACCAGCAACACGATTTCAGGGTAGATCGTGACCCAGCTGATTTTGTCAATCATCTCGTTCTCTTATTCAGCGTGGCATCAGGAGGGCAGCTTCGAAACTGCCACGTGGCGCAGGAGCTCGGTCACCGAGGCGTCCATCGCATCGGTAAAGGGCTTCGGATACAGGCCCATCCACAGCACGGCGATGGCCAGCAGCGACAGCATCAGGAATTCACGCGCGTTGATGTCCTTCAGTTCCTTGACGTGGTCGTTGCCGACCGGGCCGAGGTACACGCGCTTGTACATCCACAGGGTGTAGGCCGCGCCGAAGATCAGCGCGGTAGCAGCGCCCAGGCCGATCCAGAAGTTGGCCTTGACCGCCCCCAGGATCACCATCCACTCGCCCACGAAACCGGCGGTGCCCGGCAGGCCGCAATTGGCCATGGCGAACAGCAGCGCGAACGCGGCGAACTTGGGCATGGTGTTGACCACGCCGCCGTAGTCGGCGATCTGGCGCGAGTGCACGCGGTCGTACAGCACGCCGATACCCAGGAACATGGCGCCCGACACGAAGCCGTGCGCAATCATCTGCACGATGCCGCCGGACACGCCGAGCTCGTTGAAGATGAAGAAGCCGAGCGTCACGAAGCCCATGTGGGCCACCGACGAGTAAGCCACCAGCTTCTTCATGTCCTGCTGCACCAGTGCAACCAGGCCCACGTAGATCACGGCGATCAGCGACAGCGCGATCATGAGCCAAGCCCATTCGTGCGAGGCGTCCGGTGCGATCGGCATCGAGAAGCGCAGGAAGCCGTAGGCACCCAGCTTCAGCATGATCGCGGCCAGCACGGCGGAACCGCCGGTGGGGGCCTCGACGTGCACGTCGGGCAGCCAAGTGTGCACCGGCCACATCGGCACCTTCACCGCGAAGGCCGCGAAGAAGGCGAAGAACAGGAAGGTCTGCGCGGTCGAACCCAGCGGCAGCTTGTGCCAGGCCAGGATGTCGAAGCTGCCGCCCGACTTGTTGTACAGGAAGATCAGCGCCACCAGCATCAGCAGCGAGCCGAGCAAGGTGTACAGGAAGAACTTGAACGCCGCGTAGATCTTGTTCGGGCCGCCCCAGATACCGATGATCAGGTACATCGGGATCAGCGTGGCTTCGAAGAACACGTAGAACAGCACGCCGTCGAGCGCCGAGAACACGCCGATCATGAAGCCCGACAGGATCAGGAACGCGCCCATGTACTGGTTCACGCGTTCGGTGATCACTTCCCAGGCCGAGATCACGACGATCACGGTAATGAACGACGTCAGCAGCACCAGCCAGAGCGACAGACCGTCGACCCCGAGGTGGTAGTTGACGTTGAAGCGAGAGATCCAGCTCGTCTTCTCGACGAACTGCATGGCGGCGGTTCCGTTCTGGAAGCGCGTGAACAGCGGCACCGTGACCAGGAAGCTCACGATGGCACCGACGAGCGCGACCCAACGGACGCCCTTGGCGTGCTCGTCACGGCCAAACGCCAGCAGCACGGCGCCGAATGCGATCGGCACCCAGATGGCAAGGCTCAACAAACCCATTTTTCTTTTTCTCCAGCGTTCAGGCTCAGCGTTTGAACCAGACGAAGTACGTCATCAGGATGAAGATGCCGAGCAGCATCGCGAAGGCGTAGTGATAGATGTAGCCCGACTGCATCCAGCGCACCACACCCGAAATCCGGCCGACCAGTTTCCACGAGCCGTTCACGACGGCGCCGTCGATCAGCGCCTGGTCGCCGCCCTTCCAGAGGCCGGTGCCGAGCGCGCGGGTGGCGCGGGCAATGACGTTCTCGTTGAACCAGTCCATGTAGTACTTGTTCTCAAGCAGGCGATAGATCGGGCCGAAGGCACGCTTGATAGCGGCCGGCAGCGCCGGGTTGATCATGTACATGTACCAGGACAGGACCACGCCGGCCAGCGCCAGCCAGAACGGTGCGGTCGTCAGGCCGTGGATGGCCATGGCCACCGGACCGTGGAAGCCCTCTTCCAGCTCCTTCATGGCATGGTGCTTGGCACCGTCCACGAAGATCGCGTTCTTGAAGAACTCGCCGAAGAGCATCGGTTCGATTGTCATGAAGCCGATCACCACCGAGGGGATGGCCAGCAGCACCAGCGGCAGCCAGACCACCCAGGGCGACTCGTGCGGCTTGTGGTCATGGCCGTGACCATGATCGTCATGACCGTGGCCATGGTCGTCATGGTGCGCGTCGGGGTTCTGGTCGTAGCGTTCCTTGCCGTGGAAGACCAGGAAGTACATGCGGAACGAATAGAACGCCGTGATGAACACGCCCGCCAGCACAGCGTAGTACGCGAAGTTCGCGCCCCACAGGTGGCTTTCGTGCACCGCTTCGATGATGCTGTCCTTCGAGTAGAAGCCGGCAAAGAACGGCGTGCCGATCAGCGCGAGCGAACCCAGCAGCGAAGTGATCCAGGTGATGGGCATGTACTTGCGCACGCCGCCCATCCAGCGGATGTCCTGGTTGTGATGCATGCCGATGATCACCGAGCCGGCGCCGAGGAACAGCAGCGCCTTGAAGAACGCGTGCGTCATCAGGTGGAACACCGCGACCGAGTAGGCCGAGGCGCCCAGCGCCACCGTCATGTAGCCGAGCTGCGAAAGCGTCGAGTACGCGACCACGCGCTTGATGTCGTTCTGGATGATGCCCAGGAAACCCATGAACAGCGCGGTGATGGCGCCGATCACGAGGATGAAGCTCAGGGCCGTGTCGCTCAGTTCGAACAGCGGCGACATGCGCGCCACCATGAAGATGCCGGCCGTCACCATCGTTGCCGCGTGGATCAGCGCGGAAATGGGCGTCGGGCCTTCCATCGAGTCGGGCAGCCACACGTGCAGCGGGAACTGCGCGCTCTTGCCCATCGCGCCGATGAACAGGCAGATGCAGATCACGGTGATGAGCATCCACTCGGTGCCCGGGAACGTGATGCCGGCCAGCGTGCCTGCCTTGGCGAAGGCTTCGGTGTAGTTCAGCGTGCCGGCGTAGGCCGCGATCAGGCCGATGCCGAGGATGAAGCCGAAGTCGCCCACGCGGTTGACCAGGAAGGCCTTCATGTTCGCGAAGATCGCGGTCGGCTTGTTGAACCAGAAACCGATCAGCAGGTACGACACCAGGCCCACCGCTTCCCAGCCGAAGAACAGCTGGAGCATGTTGTTGCTCATCACGAGCATCAGCATCGAGAAGGTGAACAGCGAGATGTACGCGAAGAAGCGGTTGTAGCCGTCGTCTTCTTCCATGTAGCCGATGGTGTAGATGTGGACCATCAGCGACACGAAGGTCACGACGCACATCATCATGGCGGTGAGGCCGTCGACCATGAAGCCGACTTCCATCTTCAGACCGCCCACGACCATCCACTCGTAAAGGGTGGCGTTGAAGCGGGCACCGTCGACGATCACGCTCTTGAGCGTCATGGCCGAGATGATGAAAGCGACCAGCACGCCCAGGATGGTGAGCGAGTGCGTGACCTTGCGGCCGATGTGATTGCCGCCGAACTTGGTGCCGAACAGGCCTGCGACGGCAGCGCCGACCAGGGGTGCCAGCGGCACGGCCAGCAATGTGGATGCGGAAAGGGTTGCGCTCATGTTGCGTTCAACCCTTGAGCGAGTTGAGTTCGTCGACGTTGATGTTCGACTTGTTGCGGAACAGCAGAACCAGCAGCGCCAGCCCGATGGCCGACTCGGCCGCGGCCACCGTCAGGATGAAGAACACGAAGATCTGTCCGTGCATGTCGCCCAGGAAGTGGGAGAACGCCACGAAGTTCATGTTGACGGCCAGCAGCATCAGCTCGATGGCCATGAGCAGAACGATCAGGTTCTTGCGGTTCAGGAAGATGCCGATCACAGACAGCGCGAAGAGCATCGCGCCGAGCGAAAGAAAGTGTCCGAGCGTGAGCGTCATGCCTTGTTTTCCTTTACCGCGTCCGCAGGTGCAGCTTCAGCCACAGGTTCGGCCGCACGCGTCGCGGGCATCTGCACGATGCGCACGCGGTCGCGCGCCTTCACGCGCACCTGATCGGCCGGGTTGGTGTACTTGCTGTCCTTGCGAGTGCGCAATGTCAACGCAATGGCAGCCACGATGGCCACGAGCAGGATGACAGCGGCAATTTCGAGCGGATACAGATATTGCGAATACAGCAGCTTGCCGAGTTCGAGCGTGTTCGAGCTGTCGGCGGCCATGGCGCCGCTGGTGACGCGCGCTTCGCCGAGGCGGAAGCCGCCCATCAGCACGGCCGCCATTTCCAGCGCGATCAGCGCACCGACGCCCGCAGCCAGCGGAAAGTGCTTCCAGAAGCCCTCTCGCAAGCTGTCGACGTTGATGTCCAGCATCATCACGACGAACAGGAACAGCACCATCACGGCGCCCACGTACACGAGCACCAGCGAGATCGCGAGGAACTCGGCGCGCAACAGCAGCCAGATGGCCGATGCCTGGAAGAAGGCCAACACCAGGTACAACGCTGCGTACACGGGGTTGCGGGAAGTGATGACGCGGAAGGCTGCGAACAGCAGCACCGCGGCAAACAGATAGAACAGACCGGTCTTGACGTCCATTGGAATTCGAATTGGTACGGGGTTCGGGCTGGTCGGATCAGCGGTACTTGGCGTCGGCCGCCTTGTTCGCTGCAATTTCGTTTTCGTAGCGATCGCCCACGGCCAGGAGCATGTCCTTGGTGAAGTACAGGTCGCCACGCTTTTCGCCGTGGTATTCGAAGATGTGCGTCTCGACGATCGAGTCGACCGGGCAGCTTTCTTCGCAGAAGCCGCAGAAGATGCACTTGGTCAGGTCGATGTCGTAGCGCGAGGTGCGACGCGAACCGTCGTCACGCACTTCGGATTCGATGGTGATGGCCAGCGCCGGGCAAACGGCTTCGCAGAGCTTGCAGGCGATGCAGCGCTCTTCGCCGTTTTCGTAGCGGCGCAGCGCGTGCAGGCCGCGGAAGCGCGGCGACAGCGGCGTCTTCTCTTCGGGGAACTGCACCGTGATCTTGCGGGCGAAGGCGTACTTGCCGGTGATGGCCAGGCCCTTGAACAGTTCGAACAGCATGAAGCTGCCCAGGAAGTCCTTGAGCGAGAACGGCGCGGACGGTGTTGCGGTGTGCGCAGCAGACATGGTGTTGGCGCTTCCTGTTATTTCCAGATGTTGAACGGCGTCTGCATCCAGCCACCGACCACGACCAGCCACACGAGGGTGACGGGAATGAAGATCTTCCAGCCCAGACGCATGATCTGGTCATAACGGAAGCGCGGGAACGTCGAGCGCACCCACAGGAACATGGTGACCACGCAGAAGGTCTTGGCGCCCAGCCAGATCCAGCCCGGAATGAAGCTCAGGAACTCGAAGGGCGGCAGCCATCCACCGAGGAACAGCACCACGGTCAGGATCGAGACGAGCCACATGTTGGCGTACTCGGCCAGGAAGAACATCGCGAAGCTCATGCCCGAGTACTCGATCATGTGACCGGCCACGATTTCGGACTCGCCTTCCACCACGTCGAACGGGTGACGGTTGGTTTCGGCCAGGCCCGAGATGAAGTAGACGACGAAGATCGGCAGCAGCGGCAGCCAGTTCCACGACAGGAAGCCGACGCCCATGTTGGCGAACATGCCCTTGCCCTGAACGTTCACGATCTCGCTCATGTTCAGGCTGCCGGTGACCATCAGCACCACGACGAAGCAGAAGCCCATCGCGATTTCATAGCTCACCATCTGTGCCGAGGCGCGCAGCGCGCCCAGGAAGGCGTACTTCGAGTTCGATGCCCAGCCGGCGATGATCACGCCGTACACCTCGAGCGAGGTGATGGCCATCACGAACAGCAGGCCGGCGTTGATGTTGGCCAGCGCCACGTCGGGACCGAAGGGAATCACGGCCCATGCGGCCAGCGCCGGCATGATGGTCATGATCGGGCCGAGCAGGAACAGGCCCTTGTTGGCGACCGTCGGAAGAATGATTTCCTTGGTCATCAGCTTGAGCGCGTCGGCGATCGGCTGGAGCAGGCCCAGCGGTCCGATGCGGTTCGGGCCGATGCGGATCTGCGTGAAGCCGATGGCCTTGCGTTCCCACAGCGTGAGGTACGCCACGGCCAGCATCAGCGGGATCACGACGACGATGATCTTGATCAGCGTCCAGACCACGGGCCAGACCACGCCGGTCCACCAGCCTGCGGCAACCAGACCCTGGCCGAAGCCATGAATGGTGTCGACGATCATGCCAGTGCCTCCTCGGCACGAGCCGTCACGTTCGACCCGGCCGATGCGTTGCGCGCGTCGGCAGTCAGTTGCAGCGACGGCGCGCGGCGCACGATGGAGTCGAGCTGGTAGATGCTCGCGACCACGGGCGCGGCGGCCGCACCGTTGGAAGCCACGGCAGCGGCGGCGGTCGCGTTGCTCAGTGCGTTGGCAGGCACGGCGCCCTTGTCACCGATGGTGGCCAGCACTTCGGCGGTCGATTCGAACGCGAAGCCCGGCAAGCCCAGCAGGTTGGCCAGCACGCGCAGCACCTTCCACGCCGGACGCGTTTCGCCTTGCGGCTTCACGACGGCATGGAAACCTTGCAGGCGGCCTTCGGCATTGACGAAGGTACCGGGGGTTTCGGTGAACGGAGCGATCGGGAGCAGCACGTCGCTGAACTCGAGGTTGGCCTTGAAGGGGCTCAGCGTGACGACCATCTGCGCATTGCCGATGACATCGGCCGCGGCCTTGCCGGCAGCCGAGTCGAACACCGGCTCGTTGTTCAGCAGCAGCACGGCCTTCAGGCCGGAGCCGGCGGCGAGCATGCGGCCGGCATCGAGGCCGCCGTTCTTCGGGAACGCGCCGACGAGCTGTGCGCCCACGGTGTTGGCGGCTTCGGTCAGGTAACCGACGGTAGCGCCGGTTTGCGCGCCGATCCAGTTCGCCAGTGCCAGCAGGCTGCTGGCTTGGGCGTGATGGGCGGCGGCGTTGCCGAGCAGCACGGCCTTGCGTTCGCCGCTCAGCAGCGAGGCCGCGATGGCCTTGGCGGCGGCGTCGGGTGCGTTCTTCGGCGCCAGCGGCGCGGCTGCGCCGTTGGTCTCGCCGATGGCGGCAGCCACGGCGGCCAGCGCCTCGACCCACTGGTCGGCTTCGACGATGGACGACTGCGCCACGTCGATGGCCCAGGCGTTGCGGTCGGCCATGAGGCTGGCCGAGGTGATCACCGACAGCGCGGCGCCCTTGCGCACGGCCTGGCGGATGCGCTGTGCGAACAGCGGATGTTCCTTGCGCAGGTTCGAGCCCACGACCAGCGCGCGCTGCACTTGCGTGAGCGAGGCGATCGAGGTGCCGAGCCAGCGCACGCCTTCGAACGCCGCGAACTCGGCGTTGCGCAGGCGGTAGTCGATGTTGTCGCTGCCGAGTTCACGCGTGAGCATGGTGGCCAGCTGCAGCTCTTCGAGCGTGCTGTGCGGGCTGACCAGCGTACCGATGCTTTGGGCGCCGTGGTCGGCCTTGATCTGCTTCAGACCGTTGGCGACGTATTCGAGCGCCGTCTGCCAGTCGACCTGCTGCCATTGACCGCCCTGCTTCAGCATGGGCTGCGTCAGGCGTTCAGTGCCGTTGAGCGCTTCGTACGAGAAGCGATCGCGGTCGGCGATCCAGCATTCGTTGACGTCTTCGTTCTCGAGCGGCACCACGCGCATCACGTGGTTGTTCTTGACCTGGACGATCAGGTTGGCACCGGTGGAGTCGTGCGGGCTCACCGACTTGCGGCGCGACAGTTCCCAGGTGCGGGCGCTGTAGCGGAAGGGCTTGCTCGTGAGCGCGCCGACCGGGCAGATGTCGATCATGTTGCCCGACAGCTCGGAATCGACCGAGTCGCCGACGAAGGTCTCGATTTCGGAATGTTCGCCGCGGTGCGACATGCCGAGCTCCATCACGCCGGCCACTTCCTGGCCGAAGCGGACGCAGCGCGTGCAATGGATGCAGCGGCTCATTTCTTCCATGCTGATCAGCGGGCCGACGTCCTTGTGGAACACGACGCGCTTTTCTTCCTCGTAGCGCGAGGAAGAACCGCCGTAGCCCACGGCCAGGTCTTGCAGCTGGCATTCGCCGCCTTGGTCGCAGATGGGGCAATCCAGCGGGTGGTTGATCAGGAGGAACTCCATGACCGACTGCTGCGCCTTGATGGCCTTCTCGCTCTTGGTGCGAACGATCATGCCTTGCGTGACGGGAGTGGCGCAGGCCGGCATCGGCTTGGGCGCTTTTTCCACGTCGACGAGGCACATGCGGCAGTTGGCCGCGATGCTGAGTTTCTTGTGATAGCAGAAGTGCGGGATGTACGTGCCCGCCTTGTCGGCCGCATGCATCACCATGCTGCCTTCGGTCACTTCGACCTTCTTGCCGTCGAGTTCGATTTCGATCATGAGTATGTTTCTTCTCGCGCTCAGGCCTTGACGGGCGCCGTCGGAACGTGGCCCGGAATCAGGGCTTCGAACTCGTGACGGAAGTGCTTGATCATGGCGCGCACGGGCATGGCCGCGGCATCGCCGAGCGCGCAGATGGTGCGGCCCATGATGTCGCCGGCGACGGAGTCCAGCAACTGCATGTCGCTGGGCTTGCCCTGGCCGTTATGGATGCGGTCCACCACGCGGTAGAGCCAGCCCGTGCCTTCGCGGCAAGGCGTGCACTGGCCGCAGGATTCGTGCATGTAGAAGTACGAGAGGCGCTTGAGCGACTCGACCATCGAGCGGCTGTCGTCCATGACGATCACCGCGCCCGAGCCCAGCATGGAGCCGGCCTTGGCGATGGAGTCGTAGTCCATGGTGCAGGCCATCATGATGTCGGCCGGCAGCACCGGCGACGACGAGCCGCCGGGAATCACGGCCTTCAGCGTGCGGCCCTTTCGGACGCCGCCCGCGAGCTCGAGCAGCTTGGAGAACGGCGTGCCCATGGGCACTTCGTAGTTGCCGGGCAGCTCGACGTCACCGCTCACCGAGTAGATCTTGGTGCCGCCGTTGTTCGGCTTGCCGCACTCGAGGTAGGCCGGACCGCCGTTGCGGATGATCCAGGGCACCGCCGCGAAGGTCTCGGTGTTGTTGATGGTGGTCGGCTTGCCGTACAGGCCGAAGCTGGCAGGGAACGGCGGCTTGAAGCGCGGCTGGCCCTTCTTGCCTTCGAGCGATTCGAGCAGCGCGGTTTCTTCACCGCAGATGTACGCGCCGAAGCCGTGAGCGGCGTGCAACTGGAAGTTGTACGTGCTGCCCATGATCTTGTCGCCGAGGTAGCCGGCGGCGCGCGCTTCTTCGAGGGCTTCCTCGAAGCGGTCGTAGCTCTGGAAGATCTCGCCGTGGATGTAGTTGTAGCCCACGCTGATGCCCATCGCGTATGCGGCGATGGCCATGCCTTCGATCACGATGTGCGGGTTGAACTGCAGGATGTCGCGGTCCTTGCACGTGCCCGGCTCGCCTTCGTCCGAGTTGCAGACGAGGTACTTCTGGCCCGGGAACTGGCGGGGCATGAAGCTCCACTTCAGGCCCGTGGGGAACCCGGCGCCGCCGCGGCCGCGCAGGCCCGAAGCCTTGACTTCGGCGATCACCTGGTCGGGCGTGAGGCCTTCGGTGAGGATCTTGCGCAGGGCCTGGTAGCCGCCACGTGCTTCGTAGTCGGCCAGACGCCAGTTGGTGCCGTCGAGGCCCGCGTAGATCTGCGGCTCGATGTGGCGGTCATGGAAACAGGTCTGGACGCCCGTTGCCTGGAACTGCTGGAGAACTTGTTCGGGCGACATCACGAAGCCTCCCCTTTGGCCGCCTGCGCGGCGCCGCGCAGGCCGTCGATGAGCTGGTCGAGCTTTTCGTTGCTCATGAAGCTGCACATGGTGCGGTCGTTGACCAGCATCACGGGCGAATCGGCGCAGGCGCCCAGGCATTCGCTCTGCTGCAGCGTGAACAGGCCGTCGGCCGTGGTCTCGCCCATCTTGATGCCGAGCTTCTTCTCGAGATGCACGAGCGCCGTGACGCCGTCACGCAGCTGGCAAGGCAGGTTGGTGCACACGTTGAGCTTGAACTTGCCCACCGGATGCTGGTTGTACATGTTGTAGAAGGTCGTCACTTCATGCACGGCGATGGGCGCCATGCCGAGGTACTCGGCGATCTCGCGTTCGCGCTGCAGGCTGACGTAGCCTTCGTCCTGCTGGACGATGGCCAGGCAGGCCATCACGGCGGATTGCTTGCCGGCTTCGGGGTACTTGGCCACCTCGCGCGCGAAGCGCTCGAGGATCGCAGGCTGCAGAGGGGAAGAAGGCGCCGAAGGCGCCGTGTGATGGTGGGTCGAGGAAGTCATTCGCTCTTTCTCACCTGTCGATCTCGCCGAACACGATGTCCATCGTGCCGATCACCGCGACAGCGTCGGCGATCATGTGACCGCGCGACATTTCGTCGAGGGCGGCGAGGTGCGGGAAACCAGGGGCGCGGATCTTCAGGCGGTACGGCTTGTTGGCGCCGTCGCTCACGAGATAGATGCCGAACTCGCCCTTCGGATGCTCGACGGCGGCATACGCTTCGCCTTCGGGCACATGGAAGCCTTCGGTGAAGAGCTTGAAATGGTGGATCAGCTCCTCCATGTTCGCCTTCATCGATTCGCGCGCGGGCGCGGCGACCTTGTGGTTGTCGGTGATGACAGGACCGGGGTTGGCACGCAGCCAGGCCGAGCACTGCTGGATGATCCGGTTGGCCTGGCGCATCTCTTCGACGCGAACCAGGTAGCGGTCGTAGCAGTCGCCGGTCTTGCCGACGGGCACGTCGAACTGCATGCGGTCGTAGACGTCGTAGGGCTGCTTCTTGCGCAGGTCCCATTCGATGCCCGAGCCACGCAGCATGGGGCCGGTGAAACCGAGGTTCAGCGCACGCTCCGGCGTGACCACGCCGATGCCCACGGTGCGCTGCTTCCAGATGCGATTGTCGGTGAGCAGCGTTTCGTACTCGTCGACCATCTTCGGGAAGCGCTTGCAGAAGTCGTCGACGAAGTCGAGCATCGAGCCCTGACGGTTCTCGTTGAGCTTCTCGATGGCCTTCGCGTTCTTGATCTTGCTGACCTTGTACTGCGGCATTGCATCCGGCAGATCGCGATAGACACCGCCCGGACGGAAGTACGCCGCATGCATGCGCGCGCCGGACACAGCTTCGTACAGGTCGAACAGGTCTTCGCGCTCGCGGAAGCAGTAGATGAGCATGTTCATCGCACCGCAGTCGAGACCGTGCGCGCCGAGCCACAGGAGGTGGTTCAGCAGGCGGGTGATCTCGGCGAACATCACGCGGATGTACTGCGCGCGGATCGGCACTTCGAGGCCCATCATCCGCTCGATGGCGAGGCAATAGGCGTGCTCGTTAGACATCATCGACACGTAGTCGAGACGGTCCATGTACGGCAGCGACTGGATGAAAGTGCGCGATTCGGCGAGCTTTTCGGTCGCGCGATGCAGCAGGCCGATGTGGGGGTCGGCACGCTGGATCACTTCGCCGTCCAGCTCGAGCACCAGGCGCAGCACGCCGTGCGCCGCCGGATGCTGGGGACCGAAGTTGAGTGTGTAGTTCTTGATTTCGGCCATATCTGTCAGTGCAAACCGCCGCCGTAGTTGTCTTCGCGGATCACGCGCGGGGTGATTTCTCGCGGCTCGATCGATACCGGCTGGTAGACGACGCGCTTCTGCTCTTCGTCGTAACGCATTTCGACATGACCCGACACCGGGAAGTCCTTGCGGAACGGGTGACCGATGAAACCGTAGTCGGTCAGGATGCGGCGCAGGTCGTCGTGGCCTTCGAACACGATGCCATAGAGGTCGAACGCTTCGCGCTCGAACCAGGTGGCGGCATTCCAGACGGGCTGCAGCGAATCGACCACGGGCAGGTCTTCGCTCGATGCAAACACCTTGAGGCGCACGCGCTGGTTGAGGCTCACGGAAAGCAGGTGCGTGACGACGCCATAGCGATCGCCCTGCCACTCGCCTTCGCGGTAATCGGAATAGTCCATGCCGCAGAGGTCGATCAGCTGCTCGAAACGGCAGCCGGGCGCGTCGCGCAGCAGCAGTGCGGCATCGATGTAGTCGGTCGAGTCGACCACCACGGTCACCTCGCCGAGAGCGATCGTCACGCTCTTGGCCTTGTCGCCGAGGGTCTCGGCGATGGTGGCGCGCAGCACCTCCGGCGAAATTGCAAAGTCAGTCATCGTCGGCAATCTCTCAGGCGCGGGCAATGGTGTTGGTGCGGCGAATCTTCTGCTGCAGCTGGATCACGCCGTAAAGCAATGCTTCGGCGGTGGGCGGGCAACCCGGCACATAGACGTCGACCGGCACGATGCGATCGCAGCCGCGCACGACCGAATAGCTGTAGTGGTAGTAGCCACCGCCATTGGCGCACGAGCCCATCGACAGCACCCAGCGCGGCTCGGGCATCTGGTCGTAGACCTTGCGCAATGCCGGCGCCATCTTGTTGCACAGCGTGCCGGCCACGATCATCAGATCGGACTGGCGCGGGCTGGGGCGGAACAGCATGCCGAAGCGGTCGATGTCGTAGCGGGCAGCGCCCGCGTGCATCATTTCGACAGCGCAGCATGCAAGGCCGAATGTCATCGGCCAGAGAGATCCGGTCTTCGCCCAGTTCACGACCGAGTCATAGGTCGTGGTGACGAAACCTTCTTTGAGAACGCCTTCAATGGCCATTGTGTAGCTTCCTTGTCATTCCCAGTCGAGCGCGCCTTTTTTCCACTCGTAGGCGAAGCCCACGACGAGGATGGCGAGAAAGATCATCATGGCCCAGAAGCCGACAGCACCGATCTCCTTGAGCGCAATGGCCCACGGAAAGAGAAAGGCAATTTCGAGATCGAACAGGATGAAGAGAATGGCGACGAGGTAATAGCGCACGTCGAATTTCATGCGCGCATCCTCGAAGGCTTCAAAGCCACACTCGTAGGGAGCGTTCTTTGCGGCGTCGGGCCGATTGGGGCCGAGAATGTATCCGATGACCTGAGGGGCGACGCCTACGCCGACTCCGACCAAAATGAACAAAAGGACGGGGAGGTAGGAGTCGAGATTCATCGAGAGTTTTTCACCGCTTGCCACCGGCAAGAAGAACCTCTGGATGAGGTTTTCTGCCGATGAGATTTGGTGCGGTCGGCGAGACTCGAACTCGCACAGCTTTCGCCACTACCCCCTCAAGATAGCGTGTCTACCAATTTCACCACGACCGCGGTTTTTACTGTTCGGATGGCATGAGGTACCTGCAACAGGTATTTGGCTTTCCGAACAGATTTAGAGTTTACCCTGAAAATGAGCCGTTTTTCACTGACAGCTCATGAAAACGAGTTGATTACTTGCTGGGAATCTGGCCCGGCGCCGGAGCGGGCGCGGCAGGAGCCGATGCAGGGGCTGCAGGAGCCGCTGCACCAGGGATTTCGCCGGCCGCGGGAGCAGCAGGCGCAGCCGGTGCCGCAGGTGCGCCGACAGCAGCGCGCTCGAGCAGGCTGCCACCGCCAGCAGGACGTGCATGGCTGAAATAAGCCAGCAGCAGCGTGCATGCGAAGAACACCGCGGCAAGCACCGCCGTGGTGCGCGACAGGAAGTTGGCGCTGCCACTGGCACCGAACAGGCTGCCGGCACTGCCGCTGCCGAAAGCAGCGCCCATGTCGGCACCCTTGCCGTGCTGGATCAGGATCAGGCCGATCATCACAAGGGCTGCCAGCATCTGCACGCCGACCAGAAGGTTGAGGACCACGTTCATTCGTTCTTACTCCTAATTGATTGCCGCCGTTGCCCGCATTCAGCGTGCAGCGGCAGAGATGATCTGCAAAAAGTCGGGCGCCTTGAGCGACGCGCCGCCGATGAGGCCGCCGTCGATGTCGGCCTGTGACAGCAGCTCCGCGGCATTCGCCGCGTTCATGCTGCCGCCGTAGAGGATCTTGATGGTCGCCGCGTGCTCGCTCGCCGCATGGTGCAACTGCGCGCGCAACACCGCATGCACTGCCTGCGCCTGCTCCGGCGTGGCCGTCTTGCCCGTGCCGATGGCCCAGACAGGCTCATAGGCCACGACGATCTCGCTGATGCAATGACCGTTCACATGAATGACTGCAGCCAACTGGCGCTTGACGACTTCTTCGGTCTGCCCTGCTTCGCGCTGTGCCAGCGTTTCGCCGACGCAGACGATCGGCGTGATGCCGTTGGCCAATGCAGCAGCGGTTTTTGCCGCCACGACTTCATCGGTTTCGCCGTGATACTGGCGACGCTCCGAGTGACCGACGATCGCGTAGCGCACGCCGAAGTCCTTCAGCATCGCCGCCGATTGCTCGCCGGTGAACGCACCTTGCGGATGCGCCGAAATGTCCTGCGCACCCAACGCCAGAGCAGGCGAGCCCGCCAGCAGCGACTGCAGTTGCGCAAAGTACGGTGCGGGCGCGCACAGCGCCACGTCGCACGCGGCCGGGCTTGCGGCCAGGCCTTGCTGCAGCGCCTTCACGAGCGCTTCGTTGGCAGCCAGGCTGCCATTCATCTTCCAGTTGCCGGCGATCAGCTTCTTCTTGGTTGTCATCGCGTTCTTCTCGTCACCATGTCAGCACGATCTTGCCGATGTGCTGGTTCGATTCCATCAGCGTGTGAGCCTGGGCCGCGCCGCTCGGTTCACCCGCTGCCGCAAAAGTGCTGTGGATCACGGGCTTGATCGCACCGCTCTCGAGCAGCGGCCAGACCTTGTCGCGCAGCGCCTTGGCAATGGCGCCCTTGAACGCCACCGGACGCGGACGCAGCGTCGAGCCGGTGATCGTGAGCCGCCTGCGCAGCACGAGGCCGGCATTGATCTGGCTCTTCACGCCGCCCTGCACCGCGATGATCACGAGCCGGCCGTCTTCGGCCAGGCACTCGATCTCGCGCGCCACGTAGTCGCCCGCGACCATGTCGAGCACCACGTCCACGCCCTTCCCTCCCGTGAGCTTCTTCGCCTCTTCGACGAAATCGCTCGTGCGGTAGTTGATGGCATAGTCAGCGCCCAGCTTCTTGCAGGCTTCGCACTTGTCGTCGCTGCCGGCCGTGACGATCACGATCGCGCCGAGCGCCTTGGCGATCTGGATCGCCGTCACGCCGATGCCGCTCGAGCCGCCCTGGATCAGCAGCGTTTCGCCCTTTTGCAGGCGGCCGCGCTCGAACACGTTGCTCCACACGGTGAAGAAAGTCTCCGGCAGCGAAGCCGCCTCGACATCGCTCCAGCCCTTGGGCACGGGCAGGCATTGCACGACGGGCGCCACGCACAGCTGCGCATAGCCACCGCCTGCAATCAGCGCGCAGACGCGGTCGCCGATCTTGAAGCCCGCCTCGGCCAAGGCCGCGGCGTCGCCCGAGACGATCTCGCCGGCCACTTCGAGGCCCGGCAGATCGGATGCGCCCGGCGGCACCGGATAGTTGCCCATCCGCTGCAGCACGTCGGGGCGATTGACACCACTTGCCGCAACGCGGATCAGCAGCTCGCCCGCACCGGCGACCGGGTCGGGACGCTGCGCGACGCGCAGCACCTCGGGGGCGCCGAACGAAGTGATTTCAATGGCTTTCATGGTCTTTCGGCCTCCTGCGCCCGCAGATGGGGCGAAGCTTGCTTTTCAAAAGATGACAACGGCGGCACGAGACCGCCGTTGCGCCCTTCTTACTCCTGAGGCTCGCGCGGGGCTTGCTGTTGCTGCTCGCCGGCCGGAGCCTGCGGCTGCTCGTTGCGCGGTTGCTGTTGCTGGTCGTTGAAGCGCGGTGCGCGCTCGCCACGATCACCACCGCGGTCGCCACGGTCGCCGCGATCACCACGGTCCGAACGCTCGCGGCGCTCGCCGCCACGGTCACCGCGATCGCCACGGTCTTCGCGCGGCGGCCGCTCGCTGAATTCCATGCCGGCCGGACGCTCGGTCAGGGCCTTCATGGACAGCTTGACGCGGCCCTTTTCGTCGGTTTCGAGAACCTTGACCTTCACGATCTGGCCTTCGCTCAGATAGTCGGTCACCTTCTCGACGCGCTCGTGCGCGATCTGGCTGATGTGCAGCAGGCCGTCCTTGCCGGGCAGCAGGTTGATGAGCGCGCCGAAGTCCAGGATCTTGGTGACCGGGCCTTCGTAGACCTTGCCGATTTCCACTTCGGCCGTGATCTGCTCGATGCGCTTCTTGGCCAGCTCGGCCTTTTCCGGATCGGTCGAGGCGATGGTGATGGTGCCGTCTTCGTCGATGTTGATCGTCGTGCCGGTTTCTTCCTGCAGGCCGCGGATGACCGAGCCGCCCTTGCCGATCACGTCGCGGATCTTCTCGGGGTTGATCTTCAGCGTGGTCAGGCGCGGAGCGAAGCTGGAGACTTCGGCCTTGGCCTCGCCCATGGCTTCCTGCATCTTGCCCAGGATGTGCATGCGCGCTTCCTTGGCTTGCGCCAGTGCGACCTGCATGATTTCCTTGGTAATGCCCTGGATCTTGATGTCCATCTGCAGGGCGGTGATGCCGTTGGTGGTACCCGCAACCTTGAAGTCCATGTCGCCCAGGTGATCTTCGTCGCCCAGGATGTCGGTCAGCACCGCGAAGCGGTTGTCTTCCTTGATCAGGCCCATGGCGATACCGGCCACGTGCGCCTTCATGGGCACGCCGGCGTCCATCATCGACAGGCAGCCGCCGCAGACCGAAGCCATCGACGAGGAGCCGTTCGACTCGGTGATTTCCGAGACCACGCGCACCGTGTACGGGAACTCTTCCTTGTTCGGCAGCACGGCGACGAGCGCGCGCTTGGCCAGGCGGCCGTGGCCGATTTCGCGGCGCTTGGTCGAGCCCATGCGGCCCACTTCACCGGTGGCGAAGGGAGGCATGTTGTAGTGGAACAGGAAGCGGTCTTCGTACTCGCCGGCCAGCGCGTCGATGCGCTGCGCGTCGCGTTCGGTACCGAGCGTGGTGATGACCAGCGCCTGCGTTTCACCGCGCGTGAACAGGGCCGAGCCGTGGGTGCGGGGCAGCACCGAGTTGCGGATTTCGATGGGGCGCACGGTGCGGGTGTCGCGGCCGTCGATGCGGGGCTCGCCCGACAGGATCTGGCTGCGCACGATCTTCGATTCGATGGCGAACAGCAGGTCGCTGACCTTGCCGGAGTCGAATTCGGCGCCTTCGGCCTTCAGTGCCTCGAGCACGCTGGCGTTGGCCTCGCGCAGGGCTTGCGTACGCGCTTGCTTGCTGCGGATCTGGTAGACGGCGCGCAGCTTTTCCTCGGCCAGGCCCTTGACCTTGGCGACGAAGGCTTCGTCTTCGGCGGGGGCCTTCCAGTCCCACACCGGCTTGCCGGCGTCGCGCACGAGTTCATGGATCGCGTTGATGGCGATGTTGGCTTGCTCATGGCCGAACACCACGCCGCCCAGCATGATTTCTTCGCTGAGTTGCAGGGCTTCGGATTCGACCATCAGCACCGCGGCTTGCGTGCCGGCAACGACGAGGTCCATCTGCGAATCCTTGCGGGCGGTCTGGCCCGGATTCAGCACGTACTGGCCGTTGATGTAGCCCACGCGGGCGGCACCGATCGGGCCGTTGAACGGCACGCCGGAGATCGAGAGCGCGGCGCTCACGCCGATCATGGCGGCGATGTCGGCGTCGACTTCGGGGTTGAGCGAGACCGTGTGGATGACCACGTGGACTTCGTTCAGGAAGCCTTCGGGGAACAGCGGGCGGATCGGGCGGTCGATCAGGCGGCTGGTCAGCGTTTCGTGTTCGCTGGGCTTGGCTTCGCGCTTGAAGAAGCTGCCGGGGATCTTGCCGGCGGCATAGGTCTTCTCGATGTAGTCGACGGTCAGCGGGAAGAAGTCCTGGCCGGGCTTGGCCGACTTGGAAGCGACCACGGTCGCCAGGATCACGGTGCCGTCGATGTCGACGAGCACGGCGCCGCTGGCTTGGCGGGCGATTTCACCCGTTTCCATGACGACGGTCTTGTCGCCCCATTGGAACGACTTGGTGACTTTGTTGAAGAGGCTCATTTTTGCTCCTGTTTTAGTAGCAGGCCACACAGGGCCCGCAAGGGGCGGAGGCTTCTCAGAACACGATGCCATTCCAGCGAAGCTCGGGCGAACTTCATTGGAATGACACAGCTTCGCTCTGTTTGGGCACTCCGAAAGTGGATCGCGAAGTAAAAAACGCCTGAGCTAGCGGACTAACCCAGGCGTTTTTTCATGCGATTCGGTTTACTTGCGCAGACCCAGCTTGGCGATCAGCGCGGTGTAACGGTCGGCGTCCTTGGACTTGAGGTAGTCCAGGAGCTTGCGGCGGCGGCTCACCATGCGCAGCAGGCCGCGACGACCATGGTGGTCCTTGGCGTGCGTCTTGAAGTGGGGGGTGAGCTCGTTGATGCGGGCGGTCAGCAGTGCGACTTGCACTTCTGGGCTGCCAGTGTCGTTGGCGGCGCGGGCGTTGTCTTTGACGACTTCGGCCTTGATGGAGGCTGCGATCATGATGATTTCCTTGTTCCTGGATGTTTGACTTGCGGTGGGGACTGGAACTGCCCTCGCCGTGCGCCTTGCGGCATGCAAAGCCTCGGGATTATAGCTCGGCGACTTTCAGCGGGCTTTCATGCCCCCTGGAACCCCTCCCATCGAGGGAAGCCAGCCCCACCGCGCCCAGCACGCAGGCGGCCCCGGCGATCTGGGCCAGGCTGATGCTTTCGCCCAGCCAGAGCGCCGCCAGGGCCAACGCCGAGACCGGCAGGATGGCCGTGAATAGCGCCGCCTCGGCCCCGCGCAGCCGGGACGATCCGGCAAACCACAGGACGAAGCCCAGCACCGTGGGCACCAGCGCGTAGTACGCGACACCGGCCAGCGCCGCCATCGGCAAGGGACGCTCCCAGGCCCGCTCAAGCAGCGCCGGAACCAGCGACAGCAGCAGCCCGAAGGCGGCCATGAGCGTCGACAACGCCAGCGGGCGCACCGGAACCCGCAGGCGCTTGTTGAGCAGGATGAACATCGCCTCGCAGACGACCGCGCCCAGGACCAGCAGATTGCCCAGCAACGCCGCAGGGGATTTCGAGTCCCCCGCCGAAGCAGCCCCTGCTCCGGGCCAGCTGATCGCCAGCACCCCCGCGGTCGCCAACACGATGCTGCCCACCAGGTAGCGCCCCGGCCGCTCGCGCAGCGCGATCACCGCCACCAGCGCGGCCACCGCCGGCAAGGTGCCCGCGACAACACCCGCGCTGGCCGCCGGCGCCCAGCGCACGCCCATGATCAGCAGCACCGTGTAGCCGACGCTGCCCAGCCCCGCCTGGCTCAGCAGCAGCGCCATGTCGCGCCGATCGGGCCTCGGCCACGGCGTGCGGGTCAGCCGCAGCAGCAACAGGAACACCGGCAGCGCCATCGCGAACCGCAGCGCGGTCGCGGTGAAAGGCGGCAGCCCGCCCGCGATGACCTTGCTCGCCACCACCGTGCTGCCCACCGTGACCATCGCCAGCGCGCACAGCGCCATGCCCTTCGACCGTTCCGACATGCCAGACCTTTCGCTTTCGAGAAAAGGCCCAGCTTCGCGGCCGGCGCGCGCCGCGTATTGAACGAAATTGCAGCCGGCTCAGCCCTTGCCGGGTTGCTGCTGCTCAAGCCAGCTGCGCAGCCGCTCGACGCCCTTCACCAGCCGCTGCGGGTCTTTGGAGGCAAAGCACCAGCGCAGCCAGCCTTGAGCTTCGGGGGCGAAGGCGTTGCCCGGCGCGAGACCCAGGCCCGCCTCGGCCACCAGCCGCTTGGCCACTTCGAGCGAATCGCCGAAGCCCTCGAGCCGGAAGAAGGCGTACATGCCGCCCTTGGCCGGCGCCACCTGCACGCCCGGCACCGCCGCCAGCAGCGGCACCAGCGTGTCGCGGCACGACTTCAGGTGCGCCACCACACGCGGCGTGATCTCGGACGTGTGCTCGATGGCCGCGATGGCCGCACGCTGCGTGAACACGCTGGCACAAGAGGTATTGAATTCGATCAGCTTGCCGATGCCGTCCACCATCGACGGCGGCAGCACCAGCCAGCCGAGGCGCCAGCCCGTCATGAGGAAGCTCTTCGAAAAGCTGTGCGTCACGACCAGCCGGTCGTCGGGCTTCGAGATGTCGAGGAAGCTCGGCGCGCAGCCGTTGGGCGTCGGCTCGTAGTACAGCCGCTCGTACACCTCGTCGGCCAGGATCCAGGTGCCGGTCTGGCGGCAATGGTCGAGCACGGCTTGCTGCTCGTCGCGCGTCATGGTCCAGCCCGTCGGGTTGTTGGGCGCGTTGACGATCAGCAGCTTCGTCTGCGAAGTGACCGCGGCGCGCAGCGCGGGCAGGTCGAGCGTCCACTGCCCGTTCACCGGCACCAGCGGCACGGTGCGCACCCGCGCGCCCATGATCGCGGGCTGCGCCGTGAGGTTGGGCCACACAGGCGTGACGGCGACCACTTCGTCGCCCGCATCGACCAGCGCCTGAACGGCCAGCATCAGCGCACTCACGCCGCCCGAGGTTACGGCGATGCGCGATGCATCGACCGCCGGATGCAGCCCGCTGGTGTAGCGCGCGATGGCTTCGCGCAGCTCCGGCAGGCCGAGGTTGTGGGCGTAGAAAGTTTCGCCGCGCTGCAGCGATTCGATGGCGGCTTGGCGGATCACCTCGGGCGTGACTTCGTCGCTTTCGCCGAACCAGAAGGCCAGCACGTCGTCGCGCCCCATGCCGGCGTTGGCGACTTCGCGGATCTTCGACGCTTCGAGGTTGTGGATGGCTTCACGCATGTCTGTTGGTCCTGTTCTCTGTCTGTCATCAATCGATCAAGGTCTCTTCATCTTGCACGAGGTCGGCAGTTCGGCGCGCTCGGGCGCAATGGTCTTGACCACGCGAAAGCCGTAGCCCGACCCCTCGACATCGAACTGCACGCCGGGCTTGCCCTTGCGGTCCATCACGCCGACCACCAGTTGCTGCTGGAACTGATGGTCCGCCGCGCGCATGCGGCCGCGCTGGCCGTAGAGGCTCACGTCGGCCTGCTCGAGCGCTCGCGCGACCTGCACAGTGTCGAGGTTGCCTGCGCGTTCGACGGCCTGTACAAGCGCTTCGATCATCAGCGCCAGTCGCATGTGCACATAGTCTTCGGCCGGCTTCGGAAAGCGCGTGCGGAAGGCCCGGTAGAACGCCTCGGACTGCGCCGTCTGAACGTTGGGCAGCCAGTCGGCGACCGCGACGACGCGGCCGATGCCCGCATCGCCGATGGCGGCCGGCGCGCCAAGCGCATTGCCGTAGAAGGTATAGAAGGTGCCGTTGAACCCGGCCTCGCGCGCCGCCTTCACGAGCAGCGTGAGGTCATTGCCCCAGTTGCCCGTGACCACGGCCTGCGCGCCGCTCGCGATGATCTTGGTGGCATAGGGCGCGAAGTCTTTCACCTTGCCCATCGGATGCAGTTCGTCGCCGACGATCTCCACGTCGGGCCGCTGCGCGCCGAGCTGCCGGCGCGCCTCGCGCAGCACCGACTGGCCGAAGCTGTAGTCCTGCCCGATCAGATAGACGCGCTTGAGGGCCGCGTCGTCCTTCACCACATCCATCAGCGCGGCCATGCGCATGTCGGCATGGGCGTCGAAGCGGAAGTGCCAGAAGCTGCAGCGCTCGTTGGTGAGCACCGGATCGACCGCCGCGTAGTTGAGGAAGACCACGCGCCGCGACACGTCGCGCTCGTTGTTCTTTTCGATGGCATCGACGAGCGCCGCGGCCGTGGCCGACGAGTTGCCCTGCAGCACGATGCGCGCGCCGTCGTCCATTGCGGCACGCAATGCGGAGAGCGCTTCTTCGTTCTGTCCCTTGCTGTCGTAGCGGTCGAGCTGCAGCATGCGCGCGCCGCCCGGCAGCTTGACGCCGCCGCGCGCATTCACGCGCTCCACGGCCCACAGCAGATTGCGGAACACGGCCTCGCCGGTGTTGGCGAAGGGGCCGCTCATGCTTTCGATCAGCGCCAGGCGGATGGGTGCGGACGAGGTCTGCGCAAGCGCCGCGAAGGGCCTCGCGCATAGCGCCAGCGCCGCGAATTTCAAGGTCTCGCGACGCAAATTAAAGGGGGGATTCATTGTCTTGAAACGCTTGCCGCTGCGCCTAGATGAGGTGTCAAGCGGCACTCACACGATGGAACGGCCGCGCAGTGTAAGGGACACACATTCCTTGTCCCATTGTGTTCATTCAGGAGCTCTTCATGTTTTTCGCACCTCCCCTTCGCACCGCCCGTTTCACTCCGCGCGCCTACGACCGCGCCTTCGAACGCTTCGCCAGCGAAGCCTTCGCAGGCACCCGCCGCTCGCCGCTCGTGGAGCAGGACGACAAGAGCTGGACCCTCTCGCTCGACGTGCCCGGCTTCTCGCGTGAAGACCTCGCGATCAGCATCGAAGGCGCCGTGCTGCGCATCGACAGCAAGGCCGAAGCCAAGCGCCAGTTCAAGGCCGCCTACGAGCTGCCGCAGGACATCGACGTGGCCGCCAGCGAGGCCAAGCTCGAGAACGGCGTGCTCACGCTGAAGCTCGGAAAACTGGTGCCGGTGAGCCAGGCCGCGAATTTACAAATCAACTAGTCCGGCCTATGTCCACAAGAAGAAAGTGACAGCAAAGGGTTGCTTTTGACTTTGAACATGCTCCCTATTCACAATAGGGCCGCATAACGTCACATGATGTGACGTTTTCTTAGTACTTTCTTCTTCGTGGGCGTCTTGTAAACGCATCGAAAATCATGACGGTGCGGATCGGGTGCCCCTCCTGGCACCATGAAAACTCACCTTCAACCTGCAAACCCCACCGAACAATCCGACACGCTCCTGGTTTTCCTGCCAGGCGCTTACCTCAAGCCCGACGAGTTCGAGCGCGAAGGTTTCATCAGCGCCGTGCGGGAACGCCACCTCGCGGCCGATGCCTTGCTGGTCGACGCCGACGTGTCCTACTACTACGACCAGACCCTCAGCGAGCGCCTGCATGCGGACGTCATCGAGCCGCAGCGCGCCAAGGGCTACAAGGCGATCTGGCTCGTGGGCATTTCCATCGGCGGCTTCGGCGCGCTGATCCACGAGCTGGCCAAGCCCGGCTCGGTGGACGGCATCGTGGCGCTGGCGCCCTACCTCGGGCGCCGCGTGCTCGGCGCGGAAATCAAGAAGGCCGGCGGCCTGCGCGCATGGCAGGCGCCCACCGGGCCGCAGCCCGACGAGGAACCCGACCGCAAGCTCTGGCCCTTCTTCCAGCAATACCTCGCGGCACAGCCGTCGAAGAACCTGCCGCCGCTCTACCTGGGATTCGGCCTCGAAGACCGCTTTGCCAGCAACCACAAGCTGCTGGCCGACGCGCTGCCGCCGGGCCGCGTGTTCACGACCGAAGGCGGCCACGACTGGCCGCAATGGCGCCAGCTCTGGCGCAACGTGCTGGACGTGCTGCCGCTGCCGGCCATCGGCCGCTCGCGCCAGTCGCAGCCGGCTATGCAGCCTGCGGCAGCGACGCCTCGGCAGTCAGCGATGCCATTGGCCATCGCGGTCTGACGTCGAAGGCATAGCGCTCGGTCGCCTGCGAGAGGCCCGATTGCAGGCGCATAGCGGCGGCCATGGCGATCATGGCGCCGTTGTCGGTGCACAGGTGCAGCTCGGGGTAGTGCACCCGCACCTTGCGCCTGGCGCACGCAGCGTTGAGTTGCTCGCGCAGATTCTTGTTCGCGCCCACGCCGCCAGCCACGACCAGCCGCTTGAGGCCGGTCTGGTCGAGCGCGGCAAGCGATTTCTTCAACAGCACTTCGACGATGGCCGCCTGCGTGGATGCCGCGAGGTCGGCCTTGTTCGCTTCGAGTTGGTCGCCGAGCTTCTTGGCCTGCGTGAGCACCGCCGTCTTCAGTCCTGCGAAAGAAAAATCGAGATCGCCGCTGTGCAGCAGCGGACGCGGCAGCTTGAATGCCGCGGGGTTGCCGTCTTCGGCCAGCTTTGCGAGCCACGGGCCGCCGGGGTACGGCAGGCCCATGAGCTTGGCGCTCTTGTCGAAGGCTTCGCCGGCCGCGTCGTCGATGGTTTCGCCGAGCAGCTCGTAGCGCCCCACGCCGTCCACCCGCATCAGCTGCGTGTGGCCGCCCGACACCAGCAGCGCCACGAACGGAAACTCCGGCGGATCGGCGCTGAGGAACGGCGACAGCAGATGCCCTTCGAGGTGATGCACGCCCAGCACCGGCTTGCCCAGCGCCACGCCCAGCGCGCAGGCCACGCCGGCGCCCACGAGCAGCGCGCCCGCCAGGCCCGGTCCGCGCGTGTAGGCCACCACGTCGATTTCGCCGAGCGAGCGGCCGGCCTCGGCCATGACCGACTCGGTCAGCGGCAGCACGCGGCGGATGTGGTCGCGGCTGGCCAGTTCGGGCACCACGCCGCCGTAGGCCTGGTGCATGGAGATCTGGCTGTGCAGCGCATGCGAGCGCAGCACCGGCAGCGCGTTGCCGTGCGACTCCACCAGCGCCACGCCGGTTTCATCGCAGGATGATTCGATTCCCAACAAGAGCATGCCGCCGAGTGTAGGTGGCGCCCGGCGCGGGTGCCCGCGAAGGGGCAAACGCACGCGAGCTGAGAGCTTCGAGGCACGGATGTTGCAGTGCCGGTGCAAAGCCCCGCAGGCGCACGCACCCACCATGAAGTCCGGACTGAGTTTTCTGATCGCCGCCCGCCGCTGCGAGATCGACGAGCTGGACCAGCTCGCGCGCACCAGCGAGCTGGTAGGCCTGATCGGGCGACTGGTGCACGCGCTGCAGCGCGAGCGCGGCATGTCGAACGTGTTCCTCGCATCGCATGGCGTGCGCCTGGCCGAGCAGCGCGCGCCGCAGATCGCCGAATGCCTGGCGCTCGAGCAGGAAGTGCGCGCGGGGTTCGACCAGCTCGAGGCCGAACACCACCGCGGCCTTGGCTCCGGCAACGGCGCGCGGCTGTTCAGCCGTATCGCCTGGGTGCTCCCGGGCCTGGACGCCCTGCCCGCCCTGCGCCGCCGCATCGACGCACTCGAACTCCGCCCCTCGCAGTCGACCGCCGCCTTCGTCAAGCTCATTGCCGGGCTGCTGTCGGTGGTGTTCGAGGCGGCTGACGGCGCCACCGATCCTGAAATCTCGCGCCTGCTGGTCGCGATGTTCAACTTCATGCAGGGCAAGGAGTTCGCCGGCCAGGAGCGTGCCTTCGGCGCCGCCGCGCTGGCCATGGGCCGCAGCGACGAAACCCGGCGCCTGCAGTGGCAGCACCTGATCGAATCGCAGGAGCGCTGCTTCCAGGTGTTCATCGACTTTTCCGGCGACGCGGTGCTCGCGCTCTGGCGCGAGAGCCAGTCCGACGCCACCATGGCCGAGCTGGAACGCATGCGCCGCAGGGGCGCCACCTCCGCGCCCGCCGATGCCGCGCTGGGCCAGGCCTGGTTCGACTGCTGCACGCGCCGCATCGATGCCATGCGAACCGTCGAAGACCGCCTCGCGGCCGACCTGCGCGCGCTTTGCAGCCACAAGACCGCGCGGGCCCGCAGCGAGCTGCTGACCTACCGGCAGGTGCTGGACACGCTCGCGCCCCAGACCGGCGCCGCCCTGTTCTTCGACGACGCGGACGCCGACGCGCAGGCCGCCACGCCCGCGCAGCTCGGCCGCCACCTCGAACGTTCGGTGCTCGACATGGTTCAGGAGCAGTCGCACCGACTGCAGGCCATGAGCGACGAACTGCAGACCGTGCGCGCCTCGCTCAACGAACGCAAGCTCGTCGAGCGCGCCAAGGGCCTGCTGATGGCGCACCGCCGCATGAGCGAGCAGGAGGCGCACAAGATGCTGCGCGAAACCGCCATGAACCAGGGCCGCCGGCTCGTCGAGGTGGCCGAGTCGGTGCTGGCCATGGCCGACTACCTGTCCATGCCGGAGCGCACCCCGCCGCGCTGAGGGCGTTCAACTTGGTGCAGTGCACAACAACCGTGCCTGCCGCGCATTCACCGCCCGCAAGGCGCCGCACCCTCGCCGTGCAAGGCACCGCAGCTACTTTCCTGATAGCGCGCCGACGCGCGAAAAGGCTGGCACACCGCTTGCAAGCAACCAGCGCATAGACCTCCAGAAGGTCTTCAGGCAGGCGGCATCCAACGACGGGTGCCACCCACCGACCGGACAAAGGCGTCCCCATCCCGCAAGGGCTCGTTTTCGAGCGGCCCCTGCGCGGTGCGGACGCCTTTTCGTTTTTGTCTTTTCGTTTGTTCGTCTTCAACCGGAGCCCCGCCCATGACCGACCTGCTCAAAACCCGCCTCAGCCGACGCCGCGTCCTGCAAGCCGCAGCCATCGGCGCCGTGGGCATCGACCCCGCCCTGCGCGCGGCCGTCTGGGCCCAGGGCTCCGACAAGCCCGAGAAGGAAGAGGTCAAGATCGGCTTCATTCCCCTGACCGACTGCGCCAGCGTGGTCATGGCCTCGGTGCTGGGCATCGACAAGAAATACGGCGTGAAGATCGTCCCCAGCAAGGAAGCCAGCTGGGCCGGCGTGCGCGACAAGCTCTCCAACGGCGACCTCGACATGGCCCATGTGCTCTACGGCCTGGTCTACGGCATGCACCTGGGCCTGAGCGGGCCCAGGAAGGACATGGCCGTGCTCATGACCCTCAACAACAACGGCCAGGCCATCACGCTGTCGAAGAAGCTCTCCGACAAGGGCGCGGTCGACGCCGCATCGCTCGCCAAGCTCATCGCCAGCGAGAAGCGCGAATACACCTTCGCGCAGACCTTCCCCACCGGCACGCACGCCATGTGGCTCTACTACTGGCTCGCCTCGGCCGGCATCGACCCGTTCAAGGACGTGAAGAACATCACCGTGCCGCCACCGCAGATGGTGGCCAACATGCGCGTGGGCAACATGGACGGCTACTGCGTCGGCGAGCCCTGGGGGCAGCGCGCCATCATGGACGGCATCGGCATCACCGCCATCACCACGCAGGACATCTGGAAAGACCACCCCGAGAAGGTGCTCGGCTGCACCGCCGAATTCACGAAGAAGTACCCCAACACCGCGCGCGCGGTGACCGCCGCGATCCTGGAGGCCGGCAAGTGGATCGACGCCGGCCTGCAGAACAAGAACAAGATGGCCGAGACCATCGCCGACAAGAGCTACGTCAACACCAGCGTGGACGCCATCAACCAGCGCATCCTGGGCCGCTACACCAACGGCCTGGGCAAGAGCTGGGACGACCCCAACCACATGAAGTTCTACAACGGCGGCGCCGTGAACTTCCCTTACCTCTCGGACGGCATGTGGTTCCTCACGCAGCACAAGCGCTGGGGCCTGCTGAAGGAGCACCCCGACTACCTGAAGGTGGCCACCGAAATCAACCGCATCGACATCTACAAGCAGGCCGCCGCCGCCACGCAGACGCCGGTGCCCAAGGACCCGATGCGCACCAGCAAGCTGTTCGACGGCTCCGTGTGGGACGGCAAGGACCCGAAGAAGTACGCCGATTCGTTCAAGTTGCATGCCTGAGGAGAAACACGCCATGGTCAGCGCCGTCTTTCATTCGCCGCTCGAAGCATCCCTCCCACTCCCGCGTGCGGGAGAGGGCCGGGGAGAGGCTGCCCCTCACCCCAACTCTCTTCCCAAGGGGGAGAGGGAGCAGAAGCAGCGCACCCCCATCGACCTGCGCGCGTTCTGGATGCGCGTGCTGCCCCCGCTCGCGGGCTTCGGCCTGCTGCTGTTGATCTGGGAAATCGTCGCCATGAAGAGCACCACGGGCTTCCCCACGCCCGCGGCCACTTGGCAGCAGGCGCTGACGGTATTCAGCGATCCCTTCTACAGCAAGGGCCCCAACGACCAGGGCGTGGGCTGGAACGTGCTCTCGTCGCTGCAGCGCGTGGCGTTGGGCTTCGGCCTGGCGGCGCTGGTCGGCATTCCGGCCGGCTTCGCGATCGGGCGCTTCGAGTTCCTCTCGCGCATGTTCAACCCGCTGATCAGCCTGATGCGCCCGGTGTCGCCGCTGGCGTGGCTGCCCATCGGCCTGCTGGTGTTCAAGGGCGCCAACCCGGCGGCCATCTGGACCATCTTCATCTGCTCGATCTGGCCGATGGTCATCAACACCGCCGTGGGCGTGCAGCGCGTGCCCACCGACTACATGAACGTGGCCAAGGTGCTGAACCTCAGCGAATGGAAGATCCTCACCAAGATCCTGTTCCCCTCGGTGCTGCCCTACATGCTCACCGGCGTGCGGCTGGCCGTGGGCACCGCGTGGCTGGTGATCGTGGCGGCCGAGATGCTCACCGGCGGCGTCGGCATCGGCTTCTGGGTATGGGACGAGTGGAACAACCTCAACGTCGCCAACATCATCATCGCGATCTTCGTGATCGGCATCGTCGGCCTGGTGCTGGAGTTCGCGCTCATCAAGCTGGCCACCGCGTTCACGTTCGAAGAGGTGAAGTCATGACCAATGACGGCAAGTACATCGAGATCCACGGCGTCGAGCAGGCGTTCAAGACACCCAAGGGGCGCTTCGTCGCGCTGCGCGACGTGAACCTGAACGTGGCCAAGGGCGAGTTCATCACGCTCATCGGCCACTCGGGCTGCGGCAAGTCGACGCTGCTGAACCTGATTGCCGGACTCACCACGCCCACGCAAGGCGCGCTGCTGTGCGCAGACAAGGAAATCAAGGGCCCGGGCCCCGAGCGCGCGGTGGTGTTCCAGAACCACTCGCTGCTGCCCTGGCTCACCTGCTTCGAGAACGTATACCTGGCGGTGGAACGCGTGTTCGCCGCCACCGAAAACAAGGCGCAGCTGCGCGCCCGCACCGACGCCGCGCTGGCGCTGGTCGGCCTCACGCCCGCCGCGCAGAAGCGCCCGGGCGAGATCTCCGGCGGCATGAAGCAGCGCGTGGGGATTGCGCGCGCGCTGTCGATGGAGCCCAAGGTGCTGCTGATGGACGAGCCCTTCGGCGCGCTCGACGCCCTCACCCGCGCCAAGCTGCAGGACGAGCTGCTGGCCATCGTGCAGAAGACGCGCAGCACCGTCGTCATGGTCACGCACGACGTGGACGAGGCCGTGCTGCTGAGCGACCGCATCGTGATGCTGACCAACGGCCCGGCCGCCACCATCGGCGAGGTGCTGAGCGTCGACATCGCCCGCCCGCGCAACCGCGTGGAACTGGCCGAGGACCCGGTCTACGTGCACGCCCGCAAGGCGGTGATCGACTTCCTCTACACCCGCCAGGCCCACGTGGAGAAGACCGCGGCCTGAGCCCGGACCGCAGGAGCACACACCATGGACATGCGCGTGAAGACAAGGCAGAAGCTCGTGATGGTCGGCAACGGCATGGCCGGCGTCCGCACCATCGAGGAGCTGCTCAAGGTCGAGCCGGACCTCTACGACATCACGGTGTTCGGCGCCGAGCCGCACCCCAACTACAACCGGATCCTGCTGTCGCCCGTGCTGGCGGGCGAGCAGACGGTGGACGAGATCATCCTCAACCCGTGGAGCTGGTACGAGGAAAACAACATCACGCTGCACGCCGGCAAGAAGGTGGCGAGCGTCGACCGCGTCAAGCGCATCGTGCGCGCCGAGGACGGCACCGAGGCCGCCTACGACCGCCTGCTGCTGTGCACCGGCTCCAACCCCTTCATGCTGCCGGTGCCCGGTGCGAAGCTGGAAGGCGTGATCGCCTATCGCGACATCGCCGACACCAACCTGATGATCGAGACCGCCAAGACGCACAAACATGCGGTGGTCATCGGCGGCGGCCTGCTGGGCCTGGAGGCGGCCAACGGCCTCATGAAGCGCGGCATGCAGGTGACGGTGGTGCACGTCATGCCCTGGCTCATGGAGCGCCAGCTCGACGAGGTGGCGGGCAAGCTGCTGCAGAAGTCGCTGGAAGACCGGGGCATGAAGTTCCTGATGGGCGCGCAGACGCAGGAGCTGATCGGCAGTGAAGACGGCCGCGTCAAGGCCATCCGCTTCAAGGACGGCCTCGAAGTGCCGACCGACCTCGTCGTGATGGCCGTCGGCATCCGCCCCAACACCGCGCTGGCCGAGAGCATGCGGCTGCACGTCAACCGCGGCATCGTGGTGACCGACACCATGCAGACCGTGACCGACGCGCGCATCTATTCGGTCGGCGAATGCGCCGCGCACCGGGGCATCGCCTACGGCCTGGTCGCGCCGCTGTTCGAGCAGGCCAAGGTGGCGGCCAACCATTTGGCGATGTTCGGCATCGGCCGCTACATGGGCTCGCTCACCTCGACCAAGCTCAAGGTGACGGGCATCGACCTGTTCAGCGCGGGCGACTTCCAGGGCGGCGAAGGCACCGAGGAAATCGTCATGAGCGACCCCTTCGGCGGCGTCTACAAGAAGCTGGTCATCAAGGACGACAAGCTGGTCGGCGCCTGCCTCTACGGCGACACAGTGGACGGCAGCTGGTACTTCAAGCTGCTGCGCGACGGCCGCAGCGTGCACGACATCCGCGACAAGCTGATGTTCGGCGAATCGAACATCGGCGACACCGGACACGAGGGCCACAACAAGGCCGCGAGCATGCCCGACGACGCCGAGGTCTGCGGCTGCAACGGCGTGAACAAGGGCACCATCTGCAAGGCCATCAAGGAAAAAGGCCTGTTCACGCTCGACGAGGTGAAGAAGCACACCAAGGCCAGCGCGAGCTGCGGCTCGTGCACCGGGCTGGTCGAGCAGATCCTGATGTTCACCGCCGGCGGCGACTACTCCGCCACGCCCAAGAAGAAGGCCGTGTGCGGCTGCACCGACGTGAGCCATCAGGACGTGCGCGACGCCATCCGCAAGCAGCACTACCTGACGCACGACGAGGTGTATCGCAACCTCGGCTGGCGCACGCCCAACGGCTGCGCCACCTGCCGCCCGGCCATCAACTACTACCTGATCAGCACCTGGCCCAAGGAGGCGAAGGACGACCCGCAGAGCCGCTTCATCAACGAGCGCAGCCACGCCAACATCCAGAAGGACGGCACCTATTCCGTCATTCCGCGCATGTGGGGCGGCCACACCACGCCCGACGAACTGCGCCGCATCGCGGACGCGGCCGACAAATACAAGATTCCGACGGTGAAGGTCACGGGCGGCCAGCGCATCGACCTGCTGGGCGTGAAGAAAGAAGACCTGGAGAACGTCTGGAAGGACATCGGCATGCCCAGCGGCTTTGCCTATGCCAAGTCACTGCGCACGGTGAAGACCTGCGTGGGCAGCGAGTGGTGCCGCTTCGGCACGCAAGACAGCACGCAGATGGGCAAGGACCTGGAGCGCGCGCTGTGGGCGATGTACTCGCCGCACAAGGTCAAGCTGGCCGTTTCGGGCTGCCCGCGCAACTGCGCGGAAGCCGGCATCAAGGACGTGGGCGTGATCGGCGTCGATTCGGGCTGGGAGCTGTACGTAGGCGGCAACGGCGGCATCAAGACCGAGGTCGCGCAGTTCCTCGTGAAAGTGAAGACGGCCGAGGAAGTGATGGAGTACTCGGGCGCCTTCCTGCAGCTCTACCGCGAAGAGGGCTGGTACCTGGAGCGCACGGTGCACTACATCGGCCGCGTGGGCCTGGACTACGTGAAGAAGAAGATCCTGGACGACGCCGAAGGCCGCAAGGCGCTGTGGGAGCGGCTGCAGTTCGCGCTCGACGGCGAGCCCGACCCCTGGTTCGAATCGGCGCAGGCCTCGGTGGACGTGCGGCAGTTCACGCCGCTCGCGGTGCCGCAAGTGGAGAAGACGGCTTGAAACGGCGGGTCTTCATCGCTTCCGCCGCCATTGCCGGCCTGGGCGCGGGCCTGCACGTGAACGCGCAGGTCGCCGATCTCAACGATGCCATCAACAAGGCCGGCCGCCAGCGCATGCTGTCGCAGCGCGCGAGCAAGGCCTACCTGGCGCTGGTGCAGAACGTGGAAGCGCGCAATGCGCAGCAGGTGCTCGACAAGTCGATCGCGCTGTTCGAGCGGCAACTGGGGGAGCTCAAGGCCTTCGCGCCCAGCCCTGCCATCCGTGGCACCTACGACTCGCTCGACAGCGCCTGGAGCGAGTTCAAGCGCGAACTCACGGGCACGGCGCCCAGCAAGGCTGAGGCCGCCAAGGTCGTGAAGCTCGACGCCACCGTGCTCGCGCTCGCCAACCAGGGCACCACGCAGTACGAGGCGGCCTCGGGCAAGCCGGTGGGCCGGCTGGTCAACATCGCCGGGCGCCAGCGCATGCTGTCGCAGCGCATGGCCAAGTTCTACCTGGCCACGGCAATGCAGATCGACCCGGCCGGCAGCACCGCCGAGATCGGCAAGGCGCGCACCGAATTCCTCTCGGCGCTCGAGCTGCTGCGCAACGCGCCCGAGGCCACCGCGCAGATCAGGCAGGAGCTGGTGCTGGCAGACGCGCAGTGGATCTTCTTCAACCGCGGCCTGCAGCGGCTGGAAGGCGCCGGCGCCTCGCCCGCGCTGATGTCCGACGTGTTCGTCACCAGCGAGAACCTGCTGGCGATCATGGACCGCGTCACCGGCCTTTATTCCGACCTCAAGACCTAAGGAGGCCCCATGAGCGAATGGCAAGTCATCTGCCGCATCGACGACATCCCCGTGCTCGGCTCGCGCCGCGTGGCGCGGCCGGTGGGCGTGGACGTTGCGGTGTTCCGCAACGCCGAAAACCAAGTGTTCGCACTGCTGGACCGCTGCCCGCACAAGGGCGGCCCGCTGAGCCAAGGCATCGTGTTCGGCACCAGCGTGGCCTGCCCGCTGCACAACTGGGCCATCGGGCTGGACGACGGCTGCGCGAAGTCGCCCGACGAAGGCTGCACGCCGAAGTTCGCGGTGAAGCTGGAAGAAGGCGTGGTGCATCTCGACGCCGCCGAACTGGCGACGCACGCCACCGACCTCGAGCGTCCGGTCGCCGGACCGAAGGTGTTGTCCCCTCTCCCGCTGGGAGAGGGCTAGGGTGAGGGCCGCGGCATGCACGTCGAAGCAGCCAGAGGAGGAGGCGTGATGCGGGAGACCCGCTCCACCTGCCCCTACTGCGGCGTCGGCTGCGGCGTCATCATCGAATCGCACGGCGACGAGATCACCGGCGTGCGCGGCGACCCCGAGCACCCCGCCAACTTCGGCCGCCTGTGCACCAAAGGCTCGACGCTGCACCTCACGGCCAGCGCCACGGTCACGCGCCAAACGCGGCTGCTGCAGCCCATGCAGCGCATCGTTCGCCGCGAAGCACCCACCGTCGTGACCTGGGACACCGCGCTCGACAACGCCGCCGGCAAGTTCGCGCAGGTGATCCGCGACCACGGCCCGGATTCGGTCGGCTTCTACGTGTCGGGCCAGTTGCTGACAGAGGACTACTACGTCTTCAACAAGCTCGCCAAGGGTTTGATCGGCACCAACAACATCGACACCAACTCGCGCCTGTGCATGAGCAGTGCCGTGGCCGGCTACAAGCAGACGCTGGGCGCCGACGCGCCGCCGGCCTGCTACGACGACCTGAAGCATGCGCAGTGCATCCTCATCGTGGGCAGCAACACGGCCTGGGCGCACCCCATTCTGTTTCGCCGCCTGGAAGACGCGAAGGCCGCGAACCCGGCGCTGAAGATCGTCGTGGCCGATCCGCGCCGCACCGACACGGCCGAAATCGCCGACCTCTTCCTGCCCATCCAGCCCGGCACCGACGTGATGCTGTTCAACGGCATGCTGCACCTGATGCTGTGGGAAGGCTGGATGGATGCGAAGTACATCGCTGCGCACACCAATGGCTTCGACGCATTGAAGGCCACGGTGCGCGAATGTACGCCCGACAAGGTGGCGCAGGTCTGCGGCGTCTCGAAGGAAGACCTGCTCGAAGCGGCGCGTCTTTTCGCCACCTCGCCGGCCACGCTGAGCCTGTACTGCCAGGGGCTGAACCAGTCGTCCAGTGGCACGGCGAAGAACGCGGCCCTCATCAACCTGCACCTGGCCACCGCGCAGATCGGCAAGCCCGGCGCCGGTCCGTTCTCGCTGACGGGCCAGCCCAACGCGATGGGCGGCCGGGAGGTCGGCGGCCTCGCCAACCTGCTGAGCGCGCACCGCGACCTGGCCAATCCCGATCACCGCGCCGAAGTGGCCGCGCTGTGGGGTGTGCCCTCCGTCCCCGAGAAGCCGGGCAAGACGGCGGTGGAGATGTTCCAGGCCGCCGCCGACGGCGAGATCCGCGCGCTGTGGATCGCCTGCACCAACCCCGCGCAGTCGATGCCCGACCAGGCCACGGTGCGCCGCGCGCTGGAGCGTGCCGAGTTCGTCGTGGTGCAGGAAGCCTTTGCCACAACCGCAACCTGCGCCTTCGCCGACCTGCTGCTGCCCGCCACCACCTGGGGCGAGAAGGAAGGCACCGTGACCAACAGCGAGCGCCGCATCTCGCGCGTGCGCCCGGCCGTGCCGGCGCCGGGCGCGGCGCGCAACGACTGGTCGATCGCGGTGGCATTCGCGCATCGGCTCGAGCGCCAGATGGGCCGCGCCTTCACGCTCTTTCCCTACGAGACGGCCGAGTCGGTCTGGAACGAGCACCGCGAATCCACGCGCGGGCGCGACCTCGACATCACCGGCATGAGCTACGCGATGCTGGAGACCGCCGGCCCGCAGCAATGGCCGCTGAAAGAGGGAGAAAGCACCGGCCGCGCGCGCCTGTACGAAGACGGCGTGTTCCCCACGCCCGACGGCCGCGCCCGTTTTGTCGACACGATCTACAAGCCGGTGGCCGAGGCTCGCGAGGCACGCTACCCGTTCTCGCTGAACACCGGCCGCCTGCGCGACCAGTGGCACGGCATGAGCCGCACGGGCACGGCCGGGCGCCTCTTCGGCCACGTTCCCGAGCCCGTGGTGCAGATGAACGCGCAGGACATGGCGCGCCGGCAGATCCGCGAAGGCGACCTGGTGCACCTGACCTCCAGGCGTGGCTCGATCATGCTGCCCGCGCGCGCCAGCGCCGAGGTGGGGCTGAGCCAGGCCTTCGTCGCCATGCACTGGGGCGAGGAGTATCTGAGCGGCTGCTCGTCGAACGGCACGCGGCTGGCGGGCATCAACGCGCTCACCACGCCGGCCTTCTGCCCCACATCGAAGCAGCCCGAGCTGAAGCACACGCCGGTGAAGATCCTCAAGGCCGAGCTGCCGTGGTCGCTGCTGGCCATGGCGTGGCTGCCTTCCGATGCCGCGCTGACCGCGCAACGTGCGCTCCAGCCGCTGATGGCACTGTTTCCTTTTGCGACCTGCGTGCCCTTCGCCGGCAACACGCAGGGTGCGGAGCGCAGCGGCATCCTTTTTCGCGCGGCAGCGCACGATGCGCCCGACGACGCGCTGGTCGAAAAGATCGAAGCCTTGCTGGGCCTGCAGACCTCCGACGCACTGCGTTACGCCGACCGGCGCCGAGGCCAGCGCCGCTCTGCGCGGCTGGTGCGCCGCGCCGACGGCAGCGCCGGCCTGGAAGCCTTCCTGCTGGGCGGCGACACCAGCGCGGAGGCCTGGATCGCGACCTTGCTGCGCGAGGAGTTGCCTGCGCAGAGCTACGGGCGCCTGCTGCTGTCGCCGGGCTCGAAAGCCCCGGTGGCGGTGCAGTCGCGCGGCAAGACGGTGTGCACCTGCTTCAACGTGACCGATCTGGCCATCGAGACGGAACTCGGCCGATGCGGCGGTTCGCCAGACGAGCGGCTGGCAGCCCTGCAGGGCGCGCTGAAGTGCGGCACGAACTGCGGCTCGTGCGTGCCCGAACTCAAGCGCAGGGTGCGCGAGCACCCTGCGGCGCAGTCGCTGGCGGCGTGAGCGTTCAGTAGCGCAGCCAGGTGCCCTTGAGCGCCGCCTGGCCGACGCCGGGCTTCGCGAAGTCGCACACACCATCAGGAAAGATCGCGTCGAGCCGCGACTTCTCGGCCGGCGAGAAAGTCACCGGAAGGAAGTCCTCCACCCGCACCGGCTTCAACTGGCACTTGACCACGTTGTCCGCCAGCGGCCCGCCCGCCACCATGCGCGGAGGCGGTGTCTTCGGATAGAGGACATTGCACTTGCCGGCATCGTTGAACGTCGCGGTCTCCTTGTAGCGGGTGCTGTCGTTCACGTCCCAGCAGGAATCGACGGCGTCGGCAGGCTTGTGACGGGCCACCTTGTCGGCGTCCGGCGGCGCGGGGTCGTCGGCCATGCCGTCGAGCCATTGCGTCATCAATGCCAGCCGCGCGACGAGCGTGTCGCGCAGCAGCACGCTCAGCGGCTGCACCTGCCCCGGCTTCCCGATCAGCGCGGCCAGCTGCGGATTGGGGAACAGCCAGATCACCTGGTTGTCCGCACGGCCGTTGGCCTGCATCAGTTGCTCGCGGATCTTGAGGTCGTTGTAGATGGTGTGGATGTCGGAGCCAGGCTCTGCATAGGGATGCAGGCTCAGCAGGGGCACGGTGGCCAGGCCGCCCGATCCGCTGCCGATGCGGCCGAGCGCATAGGCGCGCTGCAGCGCTTCGGTGTCGGCCACGGTGCGCTGCGCGGCGAGGTTTCCGTCGCGGTCGTAGCCGCCGATCTTCTCGTTCAGGTCGAGGAACTCGGCCGCGGTGATCGCGCCCTTCCTCAAGCCGTCGAGCCCGTAGGCCACGCCCACGTTGTCGAGCGGCCGCCGCGCAAAGCCGGTGGCCGGATCGCGCCCGAGCGAATTGACGTTGATGTCGTACACCGTGCAGCGCGCGCCGCCCGGATTGCCCAGCGGGTCGTAGACGAGTGCCGCATTCTCCAGGCCGCAGGCCGGTGAAATCGAACCGCTGGTTGCCAGCACCGCGTCGCCGTTGCCGATGCTCCAGGTCCTGCAGGTGCCCTTGAGATGGCCCTCCACTGCCTTTCGCTTGGCATCGCTGAACGGATAGCCGGGGCTCGCCGGGTTGGTGAAGTAGGCGTCGAGCAGGCGGCAATCGGACACCGCCAACGCGGTACCGAACACGTCGGGAAAGGCCGAGTCCGGCATCAGCCCGTCGAGGATGCCCGGGTAGTTCTGCGCGATCAGCATCTGCTGGATGGCCCCGCCCGATCCACCCATCCCGACCATCCAGCGCGGCAGGCCGTAGCGCTTGGCGATGTGTTCGCGCAGCATCATCGCGGTCTCGGCCGCAAGCACGTCGTTGACGTTGACCTTGTTGATGTTGAGCGTGGACATCACGTAGGCGTAGCCCTTCCGCAGCGCCTCGATGTTCTGCACGTCGATGCTGTCCGGCTTGAACACGTCGTTCAGCGTGTTGACGCCCTGGTTGTATTGCGCGGCGGTCGACTCGCCGAAGCGCAAGACGATGCGCCCGTTCCAGCCCTTCGGGTTCCAGCGGCCGGGCTCGGCGGGATCGTCCAGCACCGCGATGCGGTAGATCGAGCGGTTGATCGTTCCCGACTCCACGCGCACGATGAAGGGCACCGTCCGGCCCTCGAGCGTGGTCGTGGTGGCAAGGTCGCCCGGGCGTGGGCCCAGCGGGTCGGCCAGCGCCTTGCGCACGCCTGCGGGCGTGAAGTAGAACCAGTCGAAGGTGGTGGCGGCCGAGCAGTCCGCATCCGTCGCCGCGCCAAGGCCCGACGCCGCGGTGCGGCATTCGAAGGGCTTGAGATGCGGCCCCGAGAACACCGGCCCCGTGATCGGATGGTTGGTCACGACGAGCTCGCCGCTCGCCTTGTCTCCCGCCTTCGCCGCCAGCGTGTTATCGCCTGCGGCGAGGCCCGCCACCAGGCCGCGCAGCGCACGGCCGCCGGGTCGGGCCGAGAAGGCAGAGGTCACGTCCTCGCCGTTGCGCGTCACGCGCACATCGGTGGCGGCCACGCCTTCGGGCAAGGCGACCTCCAGCAGCGTGTCGCCGCCGGTCACCATGTCGGCGCGACCCGACAGGGTGGCAAGCGCGATCTTGCCCACGGAAACCGGTGGGGCCGACGTGCCGGGGTCGGCGGTGCCGCCGCCGGCGGCCGGGAAGCCGGTCCAGGTCGGGGCGCTGCTGCCGCTGCCGCCGCCGCAGCTGCCCAAGAGCAGCGCGGCAAGGCTCATCGCGACGGGCCACAGCAAGCGTCGCTTGGCGGGCGCACAGGTCTTCATCTCTTGTCTCCAGCATCGGGGCGAAGGCGCGACTCTATGCAAACGCGGCGCGGATATCTGTCAGATAAACGGGCGCCGCTTATCGGGGAAATACGGATGCCGCAGCGGGTTTGCCCGTCTCCACGCGCGTGCGCGAGCACCACATAATTCCGGCGTTGGTTGCAGCCCTGCGCGAAGACGCCATCGGACGGGCAGAAGAAAAGAGATGAGACAAACACCCAACGACGCGCCTTTCGACATGCAGTCCGTCCCGTTCCGCGGCATCGTGGAACAGTCGGTAGCGGGCATCTACATCCTGCAGGACGAGCACTTCCAGTACACCAACGCCACCTTCGCGGGCATGGCGGGCTACTCCAACGACGAGGCGCTGGGCAAGCCGCTGCGCGAGTGCGTGCCGGGCTACTACGTCGGCGAGGTGATGGAGCGCTACAAGCGCCGCATCTCGGGCGAAGTGAAGAGCATGCATTTCGTCACCCACGGCCTGCACCGCGACGGCAACGTGGTCCACATCGACGTGCACGGCCAGGCGATGCAGTTCCGCGGGCGCCCCGCCGTGGTGGGCGTGGGCGTGAACGTGACGGAGCAGATACAGCGCGACGCCGAACTGCTGGAGTCGCGCCACGAATACCGCGAGCTGGCGTCGCGCCTGAACACCATGCGCGAACAGCAGCGCGCTGAGTACGCGCGCGAGGTGCACGACGTGCTGGGCGGGCTGCTCACATCGATGAAGCTCGACGTGGGGCGCATCGCGCGGCGCTCGCGCTCCACCGCCATACGCGGCATCGCGGCCGACCTCAACGCGCTGCTGGTGGAAGCCATCGACAACGTGCGCGAGCTTTCGGAGTCGATGCATCCGCAGGCGCTCGACCACCTGGGCCTGGGCGCCGCCATCGCGGGCCACCTGAAGCGCTTTCGCGAACGCTCCGAGCTGCGCGTGAGCATGCAGCCGCAGGAGTTCGACATCGACCTGCCGCGCTGGCGCTCGATCGCTGTGTTCCGCATCTTCCAGGAGGCGCTGACCAATGTCGCGCGGCATGCGCGCGCCAGTGCGGTGACGGTGCGCTTCCGGCGCACCGAAAAAACCTTCTGGCTGGAGATCGAGGACGACGGCATCGGCTTCGATGCCGGCGACGCCGGCATGCAGGCCCTGCGCCAGTCGCTCGGGCTGATCTCGATGCGCGAGCGCGCCTACGAGCTGGGCGGCAGCCTGGCCATCGACTCGGCGCCGCGCTTCGGCACGCGGGTGACGCTGCAGGCCCCCATCGTGGCGAGCCCGCTGGTGCGCGCATGACCAGCCTGCTCATCATCGACGACCACGCCATGTTCCGCTCCGGCCTGCGCAAGGTGCTGCAGGACGCGCCGGAGATCACCGGCATCGCCGAGGCCGGCGACTGGCGCGGCGGCATGGCCTGCCTGGAGGCGCAGCCCGTCGACGTGCTGCTGCTGGACATCAACATGCCTGAATGCAGCGGGCTCGACCTGATCGGGCCGATTCGCGAGCGTTTTCCGGCGCTGCGCATCATCATGCTGAGCATGTATTCCGAACCGCAGTACGCGGTGCGCGCCTTGCGCAACGGCGCGCACGGCTACGTGGCCAAGGACATGGAGGCGGTCGACCTGATCGCGGCCATCCGAATCGTGAGCCGCGGGCGACAGTTCGTGGCGCCGTCGATCACGCGGGCGCTGATGGACAACATGCAGGGGCTGGCGCCAGACCCGCGGCCTCACGAACGCCTGTCTTCGCGCGAGTCGGAGATCCTGCGCATGATCGTGGGCGGCGAGTCGCTCACGGCCATCGCCGAGCGGCTGGCGATCAACGTCAAGACGGTCAGCACCTACCGCCGGCGGCTTCTCGAGAAGATGGGCCTGGGCTCGAACGCGCAGCTGGTGCAGTACGCGGTGCATCACAGGCTGCTGGACTGAGCGCGCGCGTCATCGAAATCTGACAGCGCACGCCCGGGTTTCCGACTTGTGGCGGGGCGGGCGGCTGCCTAGCATCGGCGGGGAGGGCGGCCGACAGGGCCGGACCTGTCAGAAAAACAAACGAGGAGACATCCACATGAGTTCTTGGAAGCAGATCAGCGCCTGCGCGGCCGGCGCCATCGTGATTGCCGCATGCGGCGGCGGCAGCGGCGGCGGGGGCGGCATCGCGTTCATCCCGTCGGCCACGGCGCCGGCGGCCGACCAGCCGCCCGCGGCATCGAAGATTTCGCTGCAGGTGCTGTCGAGCCAGCCCGAGTACGTCTCGGGCGGCGACGCCCGCATCGCGGTCAACGCGCCGCAGGCCGACCAGGGCCAGCTCGAGCTCTGGCTCAACGGCGAGAAGATCAGCCCCGCGCTCGCCGCGAGCGCGACGCGGCTCGAAGGCCTGGTCGCCGGCCTGAAGCTGGGCGCCAACACGCTGGAAGTGCGCCACAAGACCCGCGGCAAGCTCGACGCGCTCACGCTCACCAACTACCCCATCACCGGCCCGATGTTCGCGGGCCCCAAGCAGGAGCCCTTCGTGTGCTCGGTACTCACCGACCTGGGCAAGGAGCCGCTGGTCGACACCGACGACAGCAAGTACTACGCGGTCAAGGACAAGAACGGCAACACCATCGGCTACAGCCGCCACTGCTCGATCGACTCCTACGTGCAGTACTACTACATGCCCGTGGGCGGGACCAGCCACAACCAGTACCTGCCGATGCCGACCGACGGCTCGCGCCCGGGCAACATCGCCAAGACCCGGCTGACCGACGGCCGGGAGGTCGACTTCATCGTGCGCTGGGAACGCGGCACCATCAACCGCTTCATCTACCAGTACGTGATGCTCGCGCCTTTCGGCGAAGACCCGGCCAGGCCCGACACCAGCCTGTGGAACAAGAAGCTGGTCTACCACTTCCAGGGCGGCGTGGGCTTCGGCCACTACCAGGGCGGCCCCGACAAGCGCGCGGGCCTGGTCGACGCCATCGGCAAGGGCTACGCCATCGCCTATTCCACCGGCAACCGCACGGGCGAGCACTACGACATGATCCTCGGCGGCGAGACCGCGCTCATGACCAAGGAAGGCTTCGTCAAGCGCTACGGCGTGCCGAGCTACACCGTGGGCCTCGGGGCGTCCGGCGGGGGCATCCAGCAGTACCTGTACCCGCAGAACCATCCGGGCCTGATCGACGCGGCCATCGCGGTGCAGCCCTACCCCGACATGGTGGGCCAGATTCCGCACGTGGGCGACTGCGAGCTGCTCGAGTACTACATGGACGTGACCGACCGCGCCAACGCCAAGTGGACAGCGAGCATCAAGAACCGCACCTGGCTGGTGGGCTTCAACGCCGAGGAGACGGTCGCCAACCCGTTCTACGGGCTGCAGCCATACCTGCCCAACGTGCGCATGGCCACCGGCTCCACCGAGTGCCGCAAGGCCTGGATGGGCCTGACCGCCGGCGCGATGAACCCGAAATTCGACGCCGACAGCATCATGGCAAAGGGCGCGGCGCGCATGAACATGGCGGCCTTCGGCCCCATTCCGTTCAGTCACTACGACGACGTGCGCAACGTCTACGGCATCGGCGCCGACGGCTACCCCCGTTCCACCTGGGACAACGTGGGCGTGCAGTACGGCCTGCAGTCGATGAAGGACGGCAAGATCTCCACCGCCGAATTCCTCGACCTGAACCTGAAGGTCGGCGGCTGGAAGCGCATGAGCGAGATGGTGGCCGAGGGCTTCCCCTACAACGGCACCGGCAACGCCGAGGTGATGAAGGTGGCCGCCGACGCGAGCTATTTCGACCCATGGGGCAGCCGCAACATGAACCGCTGGAACCCGCTCACGCCCGACGTGCCGGCGCTCCGCACCCACGGCGACCTGGATGCCATCAAGGCGATGCAGCGCTCGGGCCTGGTCTTCACCGGCAAGACCGACATCCCGACCATCGACTGGCATCCGTACCTGGAGCAGCAGCTGAACATGCACAACGTGCACCAGTCCTTCGCGATCCGCAAGCGCATCCGCAACAAGATGGGCAACTCGGACCACCAGGCCATCTGGTTCACCGAGACGCGCAACGCAGCCGTGGAGTTCGATCAGACGCCGATGGCCTTCGAGGTGATCGATGAGTGGATGACGAAGATCCGCGCCAATCCGCAGCGCAGCGTGGCCGACAACCGGCCGGACCGCGCAGTGGACAGCTGCTTCGACAACACCGGCGCGCTGATGGCCAGGGGCGCCGACGTGTGGAGCGGCGTGCTCGACACCAAGCCCAAGGGTGCCTGCACGCAGGCCTTCCCTATGTACGGCACATCGCGCATCGTGGCCGGCGGTCCGATCGAAGGCGGCATCTTCAAGTGCGCGCTGAAGCCGCTGGACAACGCGCTGGCGGACGGTACCTACGGCACATGGAAGCCGAACGCGGCGGAAATCCAGAAGCTGCAGGCCATCTTCCCCGAGGGGGTCTGCGATTTCGCCAGCCCCGGCCAGGGCTCCGCAGGCTGATTCCGCGCTGAAATCCACCCGAAGCCACCCTCCGCGGTGGCTTTTTTTATGGGCGCCACGGCATAAGCGACTGCGCCTTGCGGCATAAGTCTTGCTGGACAATCCCCACACCCATGGGAATCAGCCAATACATCAAGGAAATCGGCCGCGGCGCGCGAGGCGCCAAGCCGCTCACGCGCGAGCAGGCCACCGACCTGTTCGGCCAGGTGCTGGACGGCACCGTCACCGACCTCGAGATCGGCGGCTTCTGCCTGGCCATGCGCATCAAGGGCGAGACGCCCGAGGAAATGGCCGGCTTCCTCGACGCCACGCACGCGCGGCTGCATCGGGTGCCCGCCGGCGAGCGCCCCCTGATCGTGCTGCCGAGCTACAACGGTGCGCGCAAGCTGCCGGTGCTCACGCCGCTGCTGGCGCTGCTGCTGGCGCGCGAAGGGCTGCCGGTGCTGGTGCATGGCAGCGCCAGCGAAACATCGCGCGTGCTTGCGTCCAACGTGCTCTGCGCGCTCGACGTACCGCCCATGACGGCCATCCGCCCCATCGCCAACGGCGAGGCCGCCTTCGCACCCACCGAGCTTCTGAACCCCGCCCTCAAGCGGCTGCTCGACGTGCGCCGCGTGGTCGGCCTGCGCAACCCCGGCCACAGCGTGGTCAAGCTGATGCAGCCGGGCGCCGGCTCCTGCGTGGTGGTGGCCAGCTACACGCACCCCGAATACGCCCGCACCATGGGCGAGACCTTCGAACTCACGGGCATGACCGCCCTGCTCTCGCGCGGCCTCGAAGGCGAGGTGGTGTCCGACCCGCGCCGCACCGCGCAGATCGACGGCTTCGTGCGCGGCGTGCGGACCGAGCTGCAGGCACAGCAGCCAGGCACCGCCTCTGACGTGCCGGGCCTGCCGAAGGAAATCGACGTCGCCACCACGGCCGACTACACGCGCCGCGTGCTGGCCGGCGAGCTTCCCGTGCCCGAGGCCATCGCGGCGCAAGTGCGGCACATCACGCAACTGGCATCCCACGCATGAACAACGACACCCCCTCTTTCCTCATCACCGGCCGCTGCACGCTGGTGGGCGCTGGCCCCGGCGACCCCGAACTGCTGACGCTCAAGGCCGTGAAGGCGATCCAGGCCGCGACGGTGCTGCTGGTCGACGACCTGGTGAACGACGAGATCGTGCAGGCCTATGCCCGCCCCGACGCGCGCATCGTGCACGTGGGCAAGCGCGGCGGCTGCAAGAGCACGCCGCAGGCCTTCATCGAGCGGCTGATGATCACCGCCGTGCGCGAGGGCGAGACGGTGGTGCGCCTCAAAGGCGGCGACCCGTTCATCTTCGGCCGCGGCGGCGAGGAGGTCGAGCACCTGCGCGAAGCCGGCATCGAATGCGCGGTGGTCAACGGCATCACCGCCGGCCTGGCGGCAGTGACCGCGCTGGGCGTGCCGCTCACGCACCGCGACCATGCGCAGGGCGTGGTGTTCGTCACCGGCCATGCCAAGACCGGCGCCGGTGCGACGGAAGACCCGACCGACTGGCGCGCGCTTGCCGCGACGGCCTACAACGCGCGCCTGACGCTGGTGATCTACATGGGCGTCGCGGGCGCGGGCCACATCGAGCGCGAACTGCTGCAGGGCCTGCCGGGCGACACGCCCGTGGCCGTCATCCAGCATGCGAGCCTGCCGCAGCAACGCCACATCGCGACCACGCTGGGCAACCTGCAGAACGGCATCGCCGAAGCGGGGCTGGCCAGCCCCGCGGTGATCGTCGTGGGCGACGTGCTGCGCGGACTCGCGGCGGCTGCCCTGCCGCTCGACGCGGGCAAGTTCGGCACCTGAGCCGAACAGCGCCGACCGGGGTGCCGGCGGCGGCAACGGCGGCGGCTCGAACCGCCGCGTGGCATGGATCGTGCTGGGCCACCGGCAATGAACGCCGTTGCCACGCCCGAGCCCGCCGCCGTCGAGATCGTCGCCCTCACCAAGCGCTACGCCCCCGGCACGCCGGCGGCCGTCGACCGGATCGACTTGCGCATCGCCAGCGGCAGCTACTGCTGCCTGCTGGGGCCCTCGGGTTGCGGCAAGAGCACCACGCTGCGCATGATCGCGGGGCACGAGTCGGTCACCAGCGGCGACATCCTGCTGGACAACCGCAACATCACCGACCTGCCCGCCGCGGCGCGCGGCACGGCGATGATGTTCCAGAGCTTCGCGCTGTTCCCCCACCTCTCGGCCACCGACAACGTGGCCTTCAGCCTCAAGATGAAGGGCGTCGGCAAGGCCGAGCGCCAGCGGCGTGCCAACGACCTGCTCGAGCGCGTCGCCATGGGCCACCTGGCCGCGCGCAAACCCGGTGAACTCTCCGGCGGCCAGCAGCAGCGCGTAGCGCTGGCGCGGGCGCTCATCACCGAGCCGCGGGTGCTGCTGCTCGACGAGCCGCTGTCGGCGCTCGATCCCTTCCTGCGCATCCAGATGCGCGCCGAGCTGCGGCGCTGGCAGAAGGAACTGGGGCTGACCTTCGTGCACGTCACGCACTCGCAGGAAGAAGCGATGGCGCTGGCCGACACCATGGTGGTCATGAACCACGGCGTGATCGAGCAGGTCGGGTCGCCGCACGCGGTCTACAACCATCCGGCGAGCGAGTTCGTGGCGCGCTTCATGGGCGGCCACAACGTGTTCGACACCACGGCCGGCCCGATCGCGGTGCGCTGCGACCGCATGCGGATCGCCGCGGCCTCCGGCGAAGCAGCCGCTGAACCCGACGCGCTGCGCGCCACCGTCACCGATGTCGAGTACCAGGGCACCTACGTGCTGCTTGGCCTGTCGCTCGACGGCGCCGCCCCTGGCCGGCAGAACGTTTCGGTGCTGCTGGGAGAAGCCGTCTTCCTTGCCCGGCCCTATGCGCACGGCGAGGTGGTGCGCCTCTCTTGGGCCGCGGCCGACGCGCGCGTGCTCGGCCCCGGTGCCAGGCCGCCGGGCGAACGGGCGCCGGCACCCTCCGGCGCAGCCGCGCGCGACGACATGGCCGCGCTCGCCATGACTCTCTGAGCAACCCCTTTTCCCTTTCCATCGTTTCTTCCACGGAGACTTCACCATGACCGACCCCATCGACTCGTCCGCCGGCTTCAAGCGTCGCACCCTGCTGCAGGGCACGGCCGGCATCCTGGCCACGGGCATCGCGCCCTTCGTGCATGCGCAGGAAAAAGTCGTGCTGCGCTACCTCGGCACGGCGGTGAACCAGGACAAGGCCATCGCCGAGAAGTTCAAGGCCGACACCGGCATCGAGATCCAGTACGTGGCCGTGACCACCGACGATGTGACCAAGCGCGCGGTGACCGCGCCCAACAGCTTCGACCTGATCGACACCGAGTTCTTCTCGCTCAAGAAGATCGTGCCGACCGGGAACCTCAAGGGCATCGACACCAGGCGCGTGAAGAACGCCGACAAGATCACCTCGCTCTTCACCAAGGGCGAAGTGGCCGGCAAGAAGGTCGGCGACCAGGGCACGGCGCCCGTGAAGGTGATCTACCTCGAGGGCGAGAAGAGCAAGGCCTTCGCCAAGTCGGCCACGCAGTACATGTCGCTGATCCCGACCACCTACAACGCCGACACGCTGGGCATCCGCCCCGACCTGATCAAGCGCCCCATCGGCTCGTGGGCCGAGCTGCTGAACCCCGAGTTCAAGGGCAAGACCGCCATCCTGAACATTCCGTCGATCGGCATCATGGACGCGGCGATGGTGGTGGAAGCCAAGGGCATCCACAAATACGCCGACAAGGGCAACATGACCAAGGCCGAGATCGACCTGACGATCAAGACCCTGATCGAGGCCAAGAAGGCCGGCCAGTTCCGCGCGCTGTGGAAGGACTTCAACGAGTCGGTGAACCTGATGGCCTCGGGCGAGGTGGTGATCCAGTCGATGTGGTCACCGGCGGTGACGGCCGTGCGCAGCAAGGGCATCGACTGCACCTTCCAGCCGCTGAAGGAGGGTTATCGTGCCTGGGCTTCGGGTTTCGGCCTGCCGGCCACGCTGTCGGGCAAGAAGCTCGACGGCGCGTACGAGTTCATCAACTGGTTCCTCGACGGCTGGGCCGGCGCGTACCTCAACCGCCAGGGCTACTACAGCGCCGTGCTCGACACCGCCAAGACCAAGATGGAAGCCTACGAGTGGGCCTACTGGATGGAAGGCAAGCCCGCGGCGCAGGACATCAAGAGCCCGCAGGGAGACGTGATCGCCAAGGCCGGCGCGGTGCGCGACGGCGGCAGCTACGAGCAGCGCATGGGCGGCATCGCCTGCTGGAACGCGGTGATGGACGAGAACGAATACATGGTGAGGAAATGGAACGAGTTCGTCGCGGCCTGACCGTCGACCCGAGTCCGTGAGCGCTCCCGCCACCCGCGCCTCCGTCGCCGCCACGCCCGTCCATGCCGTGAAAGCGTGGTGGCAGGCGGCGCCATTCGCGCTGGTGTTCCTGCTGTTCTTCCTGATTCCGCTGGCGCTGGTCGCGATGGTCAGCCTTTGGAATTTCAACGAATACGAGCTGATCCCGGCCGTCACGCTGCGCAACTACCTGAGCCTGTTCGAGGGCTGTTCGCGTCTCACCGACAACGGCGACCTGTGCGTCACGCTCAACACCTACCTGAGCACTTTCAAGTTCTGCGTGCTGGTGTGGGGCATCACGCTGCTGATCGGTTTTTCGGTCGCTTACTTCCTGGCGTTCCACGTGCGTTCGTCGACCATGCAGACGGTGTTGTTCGTGCTGTGCACGGTGCCGTTCTGGACATCGAACGTGATCCGCATGATTTCGTGGGTGCCGCTGCTGGGGCGCAACGGGCTGGTCAACCAGGCGCTGATGGGCGTGGGCCTGGCGAACCAGCCGGTCGAGTGGCTGCTGTTCTCCGACTTCTCCGTGGTGCTGGCCTTCGTGCACCTGTACACGATGTTCATGATCGTGCCGATCTTCAACAGCATGATGCGCATCGACCGCTCGCTGCTCGAAGCGGCCAGCGACGCGGGGGCATCGGGCTGGCAGACGCTGTGGAACGTGGTGGTGCCGCTGTCGCGCACCGGCATCCTGATCGGCTCGATTTTCGTCATCACCATCGTCATGGGCGACTTCGTGACGATCGGGGTGATGGGTGGCCAGCAGATCGCATCCATCGGCAAGATCATCCAGGTGCAGACCTCGTATCTGCAGTTTCCGCTGGCAGCCGCCAACGCGATGATTCTGCTGGCTGTCGTGCTGATGATCATCTGGGGGCTCACCCGGCTGGTCGACATTCGCAAGGAGCTTTGAGGTGGGGTTTTGTTTTTCAGGGCTCGCTCAATGTGCACAGGGCGCCGGGTGCTCCCCGCAGCGAAAGAAAGTAGGAGCCCGAAGGGCGGGGGACATTCGCGCAGGGGAGTACCCGGTCGCCTGTGCACGCGCCCCGAAGGAGCACCACCAATGAGTCAGCACATACGAGAAAAGCGCGCCCCCGGCTTCTGGCCCTTGGCAACCGTATTCGGGCTGTTCGTGCTGTTCCTCTACGGCCCGATGATCACGATCTTCGTGCTGAGCTTCCAGGGCCCCGAAGGCGGCCTCACGTTTCCGCTGCGCGGTGTCTCGCTGCACTGGTTCCACAAACTGGCCGAAGGCCTCGGCACCGTGGACATCGGCGCCGCCTTCCGCCGCTCGCTCGCGCTCGGCGCCGTCGTCATGGCCTTCACCGTCGTGCTGTCGGTGCTTGCAGGGCTCTCATTCCGCAAGAAACTCGCGGGCAGCAACGCCCTCTTCTTCGTCACCGTAGCCAGCCTCATCATGCCGTCGATCATCATCTCGCTGGGCATCGGACTGCAGTTCCGGCTGATCGACACCGGCATCAAGAGCATGCTGACGGCCATGGACGCGACCACGCTGCTCGAGGGCTACGGCACCGCGCTCGGCCTGTTCAGCTCCGCCCTCGGCGCGCACCTGACCTGGACGCTGCCATTCGGCCTGCTCATCATGTTCGCGGTGTTCAACCGCTTCAACCCGGCATACGAAGAAGCCGCGCGCGACCTCGGCGCCACCCCCTGGCAGACTTTCCGCTTCGTCGTGCTTCCACTCATCGGCCCCTCGATCGTGGGCATCGGCATGTTCGGCTTCACGCTTTCGTGGGACGAGATCGCCCGCACCTCGCAGGCCATCGGAGACGTCAACACGCTGCCGCTCGAACTGCAGGGGCTGACCTCGACCGTGACCACGCCGTCTATCTACGCGCTGGGCACGGTAACCACCGTGGTGTCGCTGCTGGTCATGGCCGTGGCGCTGGGTGCGGCGGCGCTGCTGCGCCGGCGCTCCACCCTGAAGCGCTAGCCGAGGGCTGCCCACCGGGCGGCCAGCAGCGTCTCGATGTCATGCACCCTGCGTCCCGTGGCACGCGCGACGGCATCGCGGTACGGCGGCATGTTGGTGCACTCCATCACGATGTCTTCCACCTCCGGATGAAGCGCAACCAGCCTGCGCGCGGCATCGACCACGTTGCGCCCGGCTTCCGCCAGGTCGAGCCGGGCCTCGTTGTTCAATATGCGCCGATGGAACTCGCAGCCCGGCTGCACGCCCTGCACCGGTGTACCCCGCGGCACGCCAGCCGCATCGAGGATGGCCTGGCTCATCGAGCCCGCGTCGAAGGTCAGGATGCCGGGGTGCGCGAACTCACGGCATTGCAGCAGGCTCGACGTGACGACGGGCACCGGCACCGCACCGGCCAGCACCTGCTGGTATGCCGCGAGAAAGCCGCAGCTGGTCGTGAGCATGGCCGCCCCCTCGCCGGCCAGCCGCAGCGCGCCGTCGACGAAGGGTTGCAGCAGAGAAGGATCGGCCTCTTTCACGATGCGCTCGGGCGAGGCGCCCTCGATCACGAGCAGGCGCACTGCAATGCCGTGCCGCTCGAAGGTCGCCGGGTTGCCCACGTCGCCCGGCGGCCGCGGAAAGCGCGTGTCGAGCATCAGCACGCCGAGGAACGGTGCCGTGCCGCGCATCACACCACGCCCGGCACTATGCCGCCGCGCCCTTGAAGCGGCCCAGGAAAGCCTGCGTCGCCGCCTGCGTCGGGTTGTCGATCACCGCTTCCGGCGGCCCGCTTTCGGCGACCACGCCGTCGCGCATGAAGATCACCTGGTCGGCCACCTCGCGCGCGAAGCCGATCTCGTGCGTCACCAGGATCATGGTCATGCCGTCCCTGGCCAGGCCCTTGATGACGCCGAGCACCTCGCCGACCAGTTCCGGGTCGAGCGCGGACGTGGCTTCGTCGAACAGCATGACAGCGGGCTTCATGGCCAACGCGCGCGCAATGGCCACGCGCTGCTTCTGGCCGCCCGAGAGCTTGTCGGGAAAGTAGTCCGCGCGCTCCAGCAGGCCCACCTTGGCGAGCAGCGCGCGCGCCTCGGCCTCGGCCTGGGGCTTGGGCGTCTTCAGCACGGTGACGGGGCCTTCCATCACATTGCGCAGCACCGTCATGTGCGGAAAGAGATTGAAGTGCTGGAACACCATGCCCGTCGACGCCCTGAAGCGCGCCAGCGCTCGCTCGTTGGGCAAGGTGGTGTGCACGCCGTTGAACTCGATGGTCTGCTCGCCCACCGTGACGCGCCCGGCATTGGGCACCGACAGCAGGTTGATGCAGCGCAGCAGCGTCGACTTGCCCGAGCCCGACGGCCCGATGATCGCGACCACCTGGCCGCGCCCGACCTGCAGCGAGATGTCCTTGAGGACCACGTTCTGCCCGAAGGCCTTCTTGAGATTGCGGATCTCGATCAGGGGTGCGGGCATCTCAGGCTTCTTCCTTCGGCCCGGCGCCGAGTTCCATGCGCTTGGCCCAGATGGTGACGGGCAGCAGCACCGCGAAGTAGGCCACCGCGATGAAGGTGTAGAGCTCCAGCGGGCGATAGGTCTCGTGCGCGATCACCTGGCCCTGGTAGAGCAGGTCCGGCACGGCCAGCACCGACAGCAGCGAAGTGTTCTTCAGCTGCATGATCGACTGGCTCATGAGCGGCGGCACCATGCGCTTGAACGCCTGCGGCAGCACGATGCGCCGCATGAGCTGCATGCGCGTCATGCCCAGCGCGCGGGCGGCCTCGACCTGGCCGTTGTCGATGGAGATGATGCCGCCGCGCACGATCTCGGAGTAGAAGGCGCCGCCGTAGAGCGACAGGCACAGCGTGGCCGCCGCCACCGCCGAGATTTCGAGCCCGGTGAGCACCGGCAGCGCGTAGTAGAACCACACGAGCTGCACCAGCACCGGCGTGCAACGGAACACCTCGATGTAGGCACGAATGGGCGCCGATATCCAGGGGTTGCGCGACAGCCGCCCCAGCCCGGTGATCAGTCCGATGGCAAGCCCCAGCACGACGCACACCACGGTGAACACCAGCGTGTAGGCCAGGCCGATGAGAAGCAGGCGCCGGTAGCTCCAGAGCACGCCGAAGTCCCAGTCGTAGGCCGTGCCGGACGCGCCGCCCGAGAAGTGGCGCACCGCCACCCAGATGCCGGCGAGCACGCACACCACCAGCACGGCCGAGCCGAGCCGGGAGCGGCGCCTGGGCTCGCTCGACGGATCCTCGAGGTCCATGGCGACCCCTTCAGAACTTGATTTCGGGCGGGAAGGCGCTGGCCGGCACGCCCGCGAGCTTTTCCATGTTCTTCAGGATGACACTGCGGACCTCGCCCTTGCTGCGCTCCTGCGCCAGCCAGGCGTTCACCGCCTTCTGCAGTCCGGGGTCGGAGTCCTTGCGCAGGCCGATGCTCACCGGCGCGGTGTAGACCGGCTGCGGGATGTACATCGTGCCCAGGCCGGGCCGCTTGGCCAGCAGGGGCTCGGCCAGCAGGATCACCAGCACCTGGCAATCGGCGCGGCCGGCTTGCAGCGACATGGTGGCGGCACCGGAGTTCTCCAGCCGGGTGACGTCGGCCTTGGGCAGCACGCGCTGGGCGAGCTGGTCGTGGCTGGAGCCGATGTCCACCACGATCTTGGTCTCGGGCGTGTTCAGCTGTTCCCAGCTCTTTTGCGGTACGCCCTTCTTGCAGACCACCGTGTAGGTGTTCTCGAACAGCGTGTCGGCAAAGTTGACCATGGCGGCGCGCTGCGGCGACGGGGCCAGGCCGAACATGGCGTCGATCTTGTTGGACTGCAGGTCGAGCACCGCGTTGCCCCAGGTGGTCTCGACGTATTCGACCTTGGCGCCCAGGCTCTTGGCCAGGCTCTCGCCGAAGTCAGGGCCGAAGCCCTCCCACTTGCCGGTGCCGGGGTCCTTGGCGAAATACGGAATGGCGCCGGCGATGGCCCCCACGCGCAGCACATGGGTGCGCTGCACTCGCGCGAGCGAGCTTTCCTGGTCCTGGGCAAACGCCGGCCCGAGGGTGCAGGCGGCAACGGCAGCCACGAGGGCCCGGATGAAATTTCGTTTGATGGTCACGCGCACTCCAAGCAATTAGTTTGCCAATATACAAAGGTAAGCGATTGGTTCCAAGACTTTCCTTGCGCCCGGCCCGCCTCGTCCGGAAACGCCGCGAGACCTAAAATCCGCCGCACAACAATCACAACGCAACCCCGAGGGGGCCTCATGCTCGACATCGACAAACTCAACGATTTCACCCAGAACCACGGCGAGCTGCGCCGCGGCCAGGGCTTGGTCACCGGCACGATCGCATTGAGCCTGGCCATCCTCTGCTTCCTGGGCGTGCTCGCCTTCCACTTTCCGCAGTACCTCACCACGCCGGAGCTGCGCAAGAGCTACAACGTGGACGTGATGCGCTACATCCTGCTCACGGCGCTGGTCATCGCGGGCGGGCTGTCGCTGGTGAACATCATCTTCAACCGCTCGCGCTGGCTGTCGTCGGCCGCGTTCCTGCTGGTGGCGGCCTCTGCGCTGCTGGGCGGGCACAAGGTGCCGGTGCATGACTTCGCCGACCACACGCCGTACATCGGGCTCGACTGGTTCATCCTCGACCTGCTGGGTTCCTCGCTGATCTTCATCTTCATCGAGAAGCTGTTCGCCCTGCGAAAAGACCAGCCGGTGTTCCGCGAAGAGTGGCAGACCGACTTCCACCACTTCGTGGTGAACCACATGATCGTGGGCTTCGTGCTGCTGGCCACCAACCTGATGGTGCACAAGCTCTTCGGCTGGGCCGCCAACGACGGCATCCGCGGCTGGGTCGGCAACCTGCCGTTCTGGGCCGGGCTGCTGCTGATCATCCTGGTGGCCGACCTTGTGCAGTACTGGACGCACCGCGCCTATCACGAGGTGCCCGTGCTGTGGCGCCTGCACGCGGTGCACCACAGCGTCAAGAGCATGGACTGGATGGCCGGCTCGCGCCAGCACATCCTGGAGCTGCTGATCACCCGCACGCTGGTGCTGGCGCCCATCTACGTGCTGGGCTTCAGCAAGGAAGTGATCGACGCCTACATCGTGGTGGTCGGCTTCCAGGCGGTGTTCAACCACTGCAACGTGAGCGTGCGGCTGGGCCCGCTGCGCTACCTGATCGTGACGCCCAATTTCCACCACTGGCACCACAGCCAGGACATCGAGGCGCTCGACAAGAACTATGCGGCGCACTACGCCTTCCTCGACTACATCTTCGGCACGGCCGTGAAGAGCACCAAGCTCTGGCCCGAGAAGTACGGCGTGCTGGGCGACTACGTGCCCAACGGTTTCTTCAAGCAGTTGAAGTTTCCGTTCGTCTGGAAGGGCTGATGCGCGCTGCCTTCAAGACCCGCGCGGCACTCGTGGCCGCGAGCGCCGTGCTGTTGTTACTGACGGCCTGTGCCACCCGGCTCGACCTGCCGTCCAAGGACGCGGGGCTGCGCCTGCGCATGCAGAGCTCGGTCATCGCGCCGGGCAACGGCGGCGAGCTGATCGCGGCAGACACGCTCGAGGCCGGCGACATCCTGCTGACCTCCATCGCCACGGTGAACTCCTTCGGCATCCGCCTGGGCACCTTCTCCCCGGTGAGCCACGCGGTGCTGTACCTCGGTGACGGCCAGATCGCCGAAGCCGTGGGCACGGGCGTGCGCGCCCGGCCGCTGGCCGAAGTGGTCGACGAGGAACAGATGGTCGTGGCCTTTCGCGTGCCCGGCGTGGACGCCGCCGGCGCCGCGCGGCTGCGCGAATGGGCGATGTCGCAGGTCGGCACGCGCTACAACACCGTGGGCGTGCTGCTGAACGCGCCCTTCGTGCTGAACCGCCGCCTGTGCGAACTGCCGCTGATGCCCGAGGCCGTGAGCAGCTACTGCATGAGCGGCATGGCGATGGTGCAACTGGGCGCGAGCCGCAACGACCAGTTCTTCTGCTCGCAGTTCGTGCTGGAGGCCTACAGGCAGGCCGGCCTGCCGATCACCCATGCCGACCCGCGCTGGGTCAGCCCGGCCGACCTGCTGCACATGCGCGAGGGCGACGTGCCCTCCATTGCCGCCACGCAGCCGCTGCGCTACGTGGGCCACCTGAAATACAACCCGCCGCCGCTGCTCGCGGCCGACGGCCCTTGAGCGCGGCGGACGTGTCCCACCGGTTCGACGTGGTCGTGATCGGTGCCGGTGCCGCGGGGCTGTTCTGCGCCGGCGTGGCGGGCCAGCGCGGACTCAAGGTGCTGTTGGTGGACCACAGCGAGAAGGTGGGCGAGAAGATCCGCATCTCGGGCGGCGGGCGCGCCAACTTCACGAATCGAGACCTCGACGTGCGGGCGCCGCAGCGCCACTTCATCGGCGACAACCCGAATTTCTGCCGCTCGGCGCTGTCGCGCTATGCGCCGCAGCAGTTCATCGAGCTGGTGCAGAAGCACGGCATCGCCTTCCACGAGAAGCACAAGGGGCAGCTGTTCTGCGACGGATCGTCGCAGCAGATCGTCGACATGCTGCTGGCCGAATGTGCCGCCGGCGGCGTCGAGCGGTGGCAGCCGTGCAAGATCGGAAACATAGCTTCGACGGGCTCCGGCAGCTATCAAATCGAGAGCAACCGAGGCCCGATCGAGACACCGAAGATCGTGGTCGCCACCGGCGGTCTGTCGATCCCGCAGATCGGCGCCACCGACTTCGGCTATCGCATCGCCGAGCAGTTCGGGCTGCGCGTGGTCACGCCGCGTCCAGCGCTGGTACCGCTGACCTTCGGCGGCGAAGCCTGGGAGCCGTATGCCGGACTGGCCGGGCTGGCGCTGCCGGTGCGCATCGAAACCGGGGCCAAGAAGGAAAAAATGGCCTTCCTCGAAGATCTGCTGTTCACCCATCGCGGGCTTTCCGGCCCGGCGGTGCTGCAGATTTCGAGCTACTGGAAGCCCGGCGCCCCGCTGACGCTGGACTTCGCCCCGGGCGTTGACGTGGCCGAGTCGCTGGGCGAAGCCAAGCTGCGCTCGAAGAAGCGCATCGCCAACGAACTCGCCACGCTGGTGCCCTCACGGCTGGCCGACGCTTGGGTCGGGCAGGATCCGGCCCTGCAGCGGCCGGTGAACGAAGCCGCCGACAAGGCGCTGGCCGCCCTGTCGGAGCGCATCGCGCGCTGGCAGATCACCCCCAGCGGCACGGAAGGCTACAAGAAAGCCGAAGTGACGGCCGGCGGCGTCGATACCCGCGATTTGTCCTCCCAGACGATGGAATCGAAGCAGCCCGGGCTGTTTTTCATCGGCGAAGTAGTCGATGTCACAGGCTGGCTGGGCGGATATAACTTCCAATGGGCATGGGCGAGCGCCCATGCTTGCGCAACCGCGCTATAATCGCGGGCTAACTCTTGGCCTCCCCTCAACGGCCGCACATGTTTTTCAGTTGAGGAACCCCGGCTTGGGGCCTCGATCTCTCCAGGCCAAATTCATTTCAACGATTCATCAATGACCACCATCCGCGTTAAAGAAAACGAGCCCTTCGACGTCGCACTGCGCCGTTTCAAGCGCACCATCGAAAAGCTCGGCCTGCTGACCGACCTGCGCGCCCGCGAGTTCTACGAAAAGCCGACCGCCGAGCGCAAGCGCAAGAAGGCCGCCGCGGTCAAGCGCCACTACAAGCGCGTGCGCAGCATGCAGCTGCCCAAGAAGCTGTACTAAGCAACGCCCCGGCGGCCGGCTCCAGACGAAAGTCAGCACCGCCGCCAAGTTGCCTCAGCCGCGCCAGGGAAACCTGCCGCGGCTTTTGTTTTTTCCGAAAGGTTGCCGAATGACACTCAAAGAACAGATCACCGAAGACATGAAGACGGCGATGCGCGCCAAGGACTCCGAGCGCCTGGCCACCATCCGCCTGCTGCTGGCCGCCATGAAGCAGAAGGAAGTCGACGAGCGCGTGGAGCTCGACGATGCCATGGTCGTCGCCATCGTCGACAAGATGGTCAAGCAGCGCAAGGACTCGATCGCCGCCTTCACCACCGGCGGCCGCGCCGACCTCGCCGACAAGGAAGCCGCCGAGATCAAGGTGCTGGAGGTCTATCTGCCCCAGCGCATGAGCGCCGATGAAACGGTGGCAGCCGTGAAGGCCATCGTGGCCGAGCTGGGCGCCAGCGGCCCTGGCGACATGGGCAAGGTGATGGGCGTGGTCAAGACCCGCCTGGCAGGCAAGGCCGACATGGGCCAGGTCAGCGCAGCGGTCAAGGCCGCTCTGACGGGCGCCTGATGATGACCGCCGGCAGCCCCACCGCCCCGATCCTCAAGGCCTGCGCCTGCCTGGTCGACGCGCGGGACCGGCTGCTGGTGTTCCGCCATCCCGAGGATGGCAACATGCAGCTCCCCAAGGGCACCATCGAGCCCGGCGAGTCGCCCGAAGCCGCGGTACGGCGCGAGCTGCTCGAAGAATCCGGCATCGACTACCGCGGCCCGCTGCAGTCGCTGGGCACGCTGGACCGCGAATGCGAGGCCGGTGTCGAAGGCAACACGCATCGCCACCCCCAGTTGTGGCACATCTTCCTCATGCGCGCCGAAAGCCCGCTGCCAGAGACCTTCGGCCATACGGCCACCGGCAGCCCCGAGGAAGAAGGCCTGGTGTTCGCCTTCCACTGGCTCGAAGCTGGCGACGCGCTCGACGACTTCGCCCTGCCCTACCGCCAGACCATCGAGCGCGTCCGCGCCGCCCTGCTGCTCGCCTCGGCCTGACTTCGGCTCACAAGCCGGCGCGCGCGGCCATGTAGAGCCCCAGCAGCGCCAGCCCGATCAGGAAGCAGCGCTTGAACACCGCCACCGACAGCCGCTGACGCAGCCAGGTCCCCAGCACCATGCCGCCGATGGCCGGCACCAGCATCGCGAACGACCCGCCCAGCGCCGACACCGGATAGCCCCCGTTCCCGGCCAGCCCGATGGCCAGCACCACCGTCGAGGTGGTGAACGAGATCCCCATCGCCTGGATCAGCGAATCGCGCTGGAACCCCAGTGCCTGCAGATACGGCACCGCCGGCACCGCGAACACCCCCGTCACCGCCGTCACCAGCCCCGTGACGATGCCCACCAGCGGCCCCATCCAGCGCGCCTGCGCGTCGCTCACATGCAGTTGCCGCCCGGTCAGCCCCCAGACCGCGTAGACCACCAGCGCCACCCCGAGCGCGAACGAAGCCCAGGCCCCGGCCGGCACGCCCAGCCACAGCGCCCCGCCCAGCGTGCCGATCACCACCCCTACCTGCATGCCGCCGATGCGCCGCAACACCGGCATGAAGGTCGCGCGCGGCCCGGTCTGCCAGATGTTGGTGACGAGCGAGGGCACGATCAGCAGCGCGGCCGCCTGCACCGGCGACATCCATAGTGCGAGCAGCCCCATCGACACCGTCGGCAGCCCCAGGCCGACCACGCCCTTGATCACCCCGGCCAGCAGGTACACCGCCGTGGCGGCGGCCCAGAAAGTCATCGCGTCGTTCGTTGGCATGGTCATCGCGGCCGAGTCTGCCGGGGAAGCCCGCGCCCGGAAATGCGGCATTCGCGCAGCCGGCCTCAGGCTCAGACTGAGGTTCCTGGTGCACACTCCGGCTGATCATGCGATTCGATCTCACCGACCTGCGGCTCTTCCTCAACGTGGTCGAGGCCGGCAGCCTCACCGGCGGCGCCGGCCGCTCGCACATGACGCTGGCCTCCGCCAGCCAGCGGGTGCGCGGCATGGAAGACGCGCTGGGCACGCCGCTGCTCACGCGCCATGCGCAAGGCGTGCGTGCCACCGAAGCCGGCCGCACGCTGCTGCACCATGCGCGCGTCGTGCTGCAGCAGATGGAGCGGCTGCGCGGCGAACTCGGCGAATACGGCCAGGGCCTCAAGGGCCACGTGCGCTTCATGTGCGGCACCTCGGCGCTGACCGAGCACCTGCCCGAGGTGCTCAGCCGCTTTCTCGCGCAGCATCCGCGCATCTCCGTCGACCTGGAGGAACGCGCCAGCCCCGACACCGTGGAAGCGCTGCGCGCGGGGCTGTGCGACATCGGCATCGTCTCCGACGCCATCGACAGCGAGGGCCTCGAATGCCACACCTTCAGGCGCGACGACCTCGTGCTCGTCATGCCGCGCGGCCACGCGCTGGCCGGGCGCCGGCGCCTGACGCTGGCCGAGGTGGTCGACAACGAATTCGTCGGCCTGCCCGCCGACAGCGCGCTGCAGCAGCTGATCACCCAGCATGTGCGCGCGCTCGGCAAGCACCTGGCCTACCGCGTGCGGGTGCGCAACTTCGAGGCCGTGTGCCGCATGGTCGAGTACGGCATCGGCGTGGGCATCGTGCCGCAGACGGCGGCCGAGCGGTGCGCCCGCTCGATGAAGATCGCCCGCGCCTCGCTCGCCGACAAATGGGCAGAGCGCACGCTCATGGCCTGCGTGCGCTCGTCGGAAGACTTGCCGCTCAATGCCCGGCGCATGCTCGAGCACCTGATCGCGCCGCCCGAAGACGCTACCACCCCGAAGAAGTGACAGGCCGCCCCTGCAGCGCCCGCGCCGCCACGAAGGCGTCGAAGGCCTCGCTGCTGGTCTTGCGCGGCACGTAGCCGAAGCGCGTCTTCAGCGCGGTATTGAGCAGCACCGGCCGGTAGCGCAGGAAGTCGAGCTGCTCCGGCCCGTAGCGGCTCACGCCCAGCGCCGAGCCCACCGACAGCGCGGCCTTCAGCACGCCCGCCGGCCAGTCGAGCGCGCGCTTGCCCAGGCGCGCCGCAATCTCGTGGATGGTCAATGCGCCGTCGCCCGCGAGGTTGTAGCAACCGGGCGTCGCACCGCTGAGCGCATGCGCGATGGCGCCCGTCACGTCCTCGTCCCACACGAACACGAACGGGCTCGCGCTGCCGCGAATGGCGATGAGCCGCTTCTTCTCGAACAGCGCGGTGATCTGGTTGTCGACCCGCTCGCCCAGGATGGTGCCGATGCGCAGCACCGTCTGCGCGAGCGCCGGATGCCGCCGGCGGTAGTCGGCCAGCATCTCTTCCACCTGGCGCTTGTGGTCCGCATAGGCGAACACCACGTTGCCGCGCAGGGGCCATGATTCGTCGATCCACGCGGGGTTGTCCGCGTGGTAGCCGTAGGCCGCGCCGCTCGACGACAACACGATGTGGCGCACGCCGTTGGCCACGCAGGCCTCGAGCACGTTGCGCGTGCCGCCCACGTCCACCGAATGCTCGAATGCGCGGTTCGAATCCTTGCCGGGCGTGACGATGGAAGCCAGGTGCACGACGGTGTCGATGGCGTGGTCGGCAATGGCGCCGGCGATGCCCGCGTCGCGCACGTCCTGCCGCAGGTAAACGACGCCCTCGAGCTGCCGTTCGGCGGGCACCTCGCGCACGTCCGCGCAGACCAGGGTTTCGAGCCGCCCTTGCGCCGCCAGCGCCGCGAGCACGCCGCGCCCCAGGAAACCGTCGCCGCCGGTCACCAGCACGCGGCGCGCCACGAGCCCTTCCCCGCTCATGGCTTCACGGGCCTGCGCCCCCACCAGCCCGCGAGCGCCAGTCCCGCGATGATGTCCCAGAAGCCCCACACGCCCGCCACCACGGCCATGCCGCCGAGCCCGCCGAAGAAGCTGAAGATCAGCACCAGCCCGAGCCCCGAGTTGCGGATGCCCACCTCGATGGCAACCGCGCGCCGGTCGTAGTCGCCCAGCCCCGAGAGCCGCGCGCACAGGTAGCCCGTGCCGAAGGCCAGCGCGTCATGAATCACCACGGCCAGCAGCACCAGCCCCACGTAGTCGAGGAAGAAGCGCCAGTTGCCCGCGATGGCACCCACGATGAACACGATCAGCGCGATGAAGCTCACCGCGCCCACCGGCTTCTTGATGCGCGCCGTGAGCGCCGGCAGCCTGTGCGAGCAGGCCACGCCCAGCACGAACGGAATGCCGATGATCATCACGATGTGGCCCAGCATGTCGAGCGGATCGAGCGCGATGGTCTTCAGCAGCGGCGCGGCGCTCGGGTGCAGGCCGCCCCAGAACGCGAAGTTCAGCGGCATCACCACGATGGAGATGGCGTTGGAAATGGCCGTCATCGACACCGACAGCGCCACGTTGCCGCGCGCGCGGTGCGTCAGGATCTGCGAGATGTTTCCCGGCGGGCAGCAGGCCACGAGGATCATGCCCAGCGCGATGCTCGGCCCCGGCTTCAGGATCAGCGTGAGCGCGAAGGTCACCGCCGGCAGCACCACAAACTGCGCGCCGATGCCCACCGCCATCGCGCCGGGCATGCGCGCCACGCGCTTGAAGTCCTCGATGCGGGTATCCAGCGCGATGCCGAACATCAGGAAGCCCAGCACCACGTTCAGCAGCACCAGCGAGGCCGGGTTGAAGTGCAGGCGTATCTCGTCGACGGGCAGCATGCGTGGAGCCTCCTCGCTCGTTCGTTCTTCTTCAGGCGGGGTCGGCCAGCGCGGCGGCCGCGTTGCGCACCGCCGCGCGGTAGGTGTCCTTGTGCACGTAGTACGCCATGCGCTCCAGCTGCAGGTAGCGGAAGCCGCCGGACAGGTCGGGCGGCGGCCCCTGCACCGCCGCGCGCAGGGCCTGTGCCTTGGGCGAGCCGGCGGCCTTTGCGCGGAAGTAGCGCGCCACCAGTTCGGCCTGCTCGTAGCGCCCCTGCCAGCCGATGCCGCTGGCCTCGATCATCCCGAGCACCGCGATGTTCTCGAAGCGCGGCGAGAAGATGTTGAGGTACAGGCGCGGCGCCATGCCCTGCCAGTTGAGCAGCTCGCGGTCGATGAACGGATAGTGCAGCGCATAGCCCGTGGCGGCCAGGATCAGGTCGTAGTCGCGCGCGCTGCCGTCCTTGAAGTGCACCGTGTGCCCGTCGAGCCGCGCGATGTCGCCGCGCACGCCGATGTCGCCGTGGCCCACGTGGTGCAACACCAGCGAGTTCACGATGGGGTGCGACTCGTACATCTTGTAGTCGGGCTTCGGAAAGCCGAAGCGCACCGGGTCTCCGGTGAACCACTTGAGCACCGTCGCGTCGATCTTCTGCTTCAGCCACGGCGGCAGCGGGCGCTTGCCGCCCAGCGTGTCCGCCGGCTTGCCGAACACGTACTTGGGCACGAAGTAGTAGCCGCGCCGCACCGAGATGTCGACACTCTTCGCGTAGTGCACCGCATCGACCGCGATGTCGCAACCCGAGTTGCCCGCGCCGACGATCAGCACGCGCTTGCCCTTGAAGAGTTCCGGGTGCTTGTAGTCGCTGGTGTGCAGCAGCTCGCCGTCGAATCTGCCTTCGAAGCCTGGCCGCTTGGGCTCGGCCAGCGTGCCGTTGGCGATGACCACGCCCTTGTACTCGGCGGTCTCGACGGTGCCGTCGCCGGCCTCGACGCTCACGCGCCAGAGCGTATCGGGTGCATCGCTCACCGGCTCGACGCGCAGCACGCGCGTGTTGAAGCGAAAGTGGTCGCGCAGCCCGAAGCGGTCGGCGAAGTCGCTGAAGTAGCGGCGCAGTTCGCGGTGGCTGGGGTAGTCGGCCACTGTGTCGGCCATCGGGAATTCCGCGAACTCGGTGGTGCGCTTGCTGGAGATCAGATGCGCCGAGTGATAGACCGTGGAGCGCGGGTTGTCGATGTCCCACAGCCCGCCCACGTCGCTGTGCGCCTCGAAGCCCTGGAACGGCACGCCGTGCTTGTGCAGGTTGCGCGCGCCGGCCAGACCGGAGGGGCCGGCGCCGATCAGCGCGATCTGTTCATGGGTCGGTACGGTGCTGGACATCAGGCGGGAGGTTCCTTCGAAAGACCAGGAATGGCCGTGGCGCCCGCCTCGCCCACACGCGGCTTGCGCGGCTGGCCGCGCAGCAGGCGGTCGTGCATTTTTTCGGGCAGCAGGTCGAGCGCCCTGGAGAGCCACCCGATGCGGCGCGGCAGCACGATCTTCTCGCGGCCCGCGCTCACCGCGGCCAAGAGCCGGCGCGCGGCCTCGTCGGCCTCGAGCAGCCCCGGCATCGCGAAGCGGTTGCCGGCCGTGAGCGCGGTGCGGATATAGCCGGGGCTCACGGTGTGCACCGTGAGTCCGGTCTCGCGCAGTTCGGCGCGCAGGCTCTCCAGATAGCGGATCAGGCCCGCCTTGCTCGCGCAATACGCGCCGTTGCCGGGCATGCCACGCCAGCCCGCGATGCTGGCCATGCCGAGGAGCGCGCCGCGCCGCTGCGCGCGCATCGCCGCCAGAAAAGGCTGGAAGGTGGTGGCCGCGCCCAGCAGGTTGATCTCGAGCATGCGGCGGAACACCGCGAGGTCGTCTGCTTCGGCGGTGTCGTAGCCGCCCGCGACGCCCGCGTTGGCGATCACGAGGTCGGGCACGCCGGCTCGCGCCATCCAGTCGGCCGCCATGGCCTGCATCGCCGGGCCGGAAGAAACATCGGGCGTGTATGCCGTACCCTGCGCCGGCGCGAGCGCGACCAGCTCGGCGAGCCTGCCTGCATCGAGCCCCACCAGCGCCACCTTGGCGCCCGCGCCGAGCAGTTCGCGCGCAAGCGCCTGGCCCAGGCCACCACAGGCTCCGGTGAGGACGACGTTGCGATACGGCAGAGGCAAGGGCATGGACGCGATGGCTCCGGGTGGCAAAACCCGGTCACTTTAGCCGCGCATGCGCGCCGCGCCCCCCGGCATTTCCCCTTGCCCGGAACCCGTTCGCTGAAGAAACGCTGAAGCCCTCAGGCCGCGGCTGGCTCCGGAAACTCGATCTGGATCTTCACGTCGGTCGCGCGTCCCGCGGCCGCTTCCTCGAAGGCTTTCACGCCGTCCTCGAACGCGAAGGTGCGCGAGATGAAAGGCTTCACGTCGACCTGCCCCGAGGCGATCAACGCCAGAGCGCGCGGAAAGATGTTGGCGTAGCGGAACACCGATTCGATGCGCGCCTCCTTCGCCTGGATGGCCACGATGTCGAAAGCCACCTTGTCGGCGGGTATGCCCACCATCACCAGGCAGCCGCCGGGGCACAGCAGCTCGAAGATGTTGTCGAATGCACGCGCGCTGCCGCTGGCCTCGAACACCACGTTGGCGCCCCAGCCGCCGGTCGAAGCCTTCACCGTGTCGGCAAGACTCGCATTGCGCACGTCGACGGTGGTCACTGCCGGGTTGTGCGCGAACAGCGCGAGCTTCTCGGGCACGAGGTCCGCGAGGATCACGCGCGCCGCGCCGCCCGCGAGCGCGGCCAGCGCCGTCATCGCGCCGATGGTGCCGGCGCCGATGACCACCGCCACGTCGCCCGGCTTCAGCGCCGCCTTCTTCGCGGCCTGCAGGCCGATGGCCAGCGGCTCGACGATGGCACCCTCGCCGAAGCTCACGTTGTCGGGCAGCCGGAAAGTGAAGGCCGCGGGATGCACCACGAAGGGCGTGAGGCAACCGTGAATCGGCGGCGTCGCCCAGAAGCGCACGGCCGGGTCGAGGTTGTAGATACCTTCTAGCGTGGCGCGCGAATCCATCCGGGGAATGCCGGGCTCCATGCACACGCGGTCGCCGGGCTTCAGGTGCGTCACCTCCGCGCCCACTTCGGCCACCACGCCAGAGGCCTCGTGGCCCAGGACCATGGGCTCGTCCACCACGTAGGGGCCGATGCCGCCATGCTGGTAGTAGTGAACGTCGCTGCCGCACACGCCCACCGTGTGCATGCGGATCTTCACGTCGCGCGGTCCCATTTCCAGGGGAAGCTCCACGTCGCGCAGCCGGAGCTCGTGCGCCTTTTCCAGAACCAGTGCTTTCATTTCTTTCGTCCTCGAAGGTGTGTCGGTTGTCAATGCAAGGGGTTATCGGCGCGCAGCAGCGAGGCGCCGGTGTCGATGTCGAACAAGTGCACCTGCGCCGGGTCGGCCACGAAGCGCACCGCGTCGCGCAGCCGCGGGCACAGGGCCGAGGGCATCAGCGCGGCGATTTCGCTCTCGCCCTGCCCGAAGCTCACCAGCACCTCGTTGCCCAGGTATTCGATGAGCTGAACCTCGCCGGCGAAGCCGCCGTCGCGGCCGTCCTGCGTGTCGGCTTGCAGGTGCGCGGGCCGCACGCCCAGGGTCACGCGCTCGCGGCCTTCCAGGGCGAAGCGGCGCGAGTCCACGCGCACCGTGCCCTCGCGGCCCGCCAGCTCGAAGTACCCGCCGGCGTCGCGCACCCGCATCTCGACCAGGTTCATCGGCGGCGTGCCGATGAAGCCGGCCACGAAGGCCGAACGCGGCCGCTCGAAGATCTCGCGCGGCGAACCGACCTGCTCGATGCGCCCGTCGCGCAGCAGCACGATGCGGTCGGCCAGCGTCATGGCCTCGTGCTGGTCGTGCGTGACGTACACGGTGGTGGTCTTCAGCGCCTGGTGCAGCCGCGCGATCTCGATGCGCATGTGGTTGCGCAGCTTGGCGTCGAGGTTCGACAAGGGCTCGTCGAAGAGAAACACCTTGGGCGTCTTGATCATCGCGCGCGCGATCGCCACGCGCTGCTGCTGTCCGCCCGACAGTTCGGCCGGCTTGCGCTGCAGGTAGCGCTCCAGGCCCAGCGTGTCCGACACCTCCTTGATGCGTGCATCGATCTCGGCCCTGGGCACCTTCTGCCGCTTGAGGCCGAAGGCGATGTTGTCGCGCACGCTCATGTGCGGATAGAGCGCGTAGTTCTGGAACACCATGGCAATGCCGCGTTCCTGCGGCGGCAGGTCGTTCACGCGCTGGCCGCCGATCATGAGGTCGCCGCCGGAGATGTCTTCCAGGCCCGCGAGCATCCGCAGGATGGTCGACTTGCCGCAGCCCGAGGGGCCGAGGAACACGACGAACTCGTTGTCCGACACGTCGAGGTCGAACTGGTGCACGACCTGCGTGTCGCCGTAGCGCTTGATGATGTTGTGACAGCTGATTGCGGACATGTTCTGCTTTTCCGGAAAATGAGGGACCGCCGTCATGCGGCGTCGCGCTTGCGCTTGAACGCGGCGTTGAGAAAACCGCTGAGCACGCCGACCATCAGCAGCGGCGGCAGCGACAGCAGGATGACCGAGGCATTCAGGATGCCCCACGGCACGTCGCGCCCGAGCTGGCTCAGCTCCGACGCCACGATGGGCAGCGTCTTGGCGTCCGACGTGGTGAGCATCAGCGCGATGAGGAACTCGTTCCACACCAGCACGAAGCCGAAGGCGATGGCGCCGACCAGCGAGCGCGCCGCAATCGGCAGCGCCACCTTGAAGAAGATCGCGTAGGGGCCGTAGCCGTCCACGCGGCCCGCCTCCTCCACCTCCTTGGGCACGGCCTTGAAGGCGGGTATGGCGAGCCAGATCACGGTCGAGAGCGTGAGCAGCGTGTAGGTGACGATCAACGCGAAGCGCGTGTCGTACAGCTCCAGCTGCAGCCAGATCACCATGAGCGGAATGGCCACGGCCACGGGCGGCAGGAAGCGCATCGACAGCACGAAGAACTGGATGTCGTCGGCCCAGCGCAGCGGATAGCGCGCGAGCGCATAGGCGGCCGGCAGGCCCAGCAAGGCGCCAACGATCACCGCCGCCCCCACCACCACGATGGAGTTGACCAAACCCTGCGCCACCGCCTCGCGGCTGAGCACATAGACGTAGTTCTCCAGCGTCGGCGTGAAGAACAGCTTGGGCACCGCCGAGACGATGTCCACCCGGTTCTTGAACGAGTTCAAGAAGGTCCAGAGCACGGGCACCAGCGCGGAGAGCCCGGCGACGATGAGCACGAGCCGCGCGAACAGCGTGCCGACGGAAATCTTCTTCTTTGCGACAGCGCTCATTTCGGCCGCGTCCATTTCCAGATGTAGGTGAACGCGACGGTCGAGGCGACCATCATCAGCACCGCCATGCCCGAGGCATATGAGATACGGCCCGACTCGATGAAGCCTTGCGAGAAGGCGTACATGTCCAGCGTCTCGGTCGAGATGCCGGGCCCGCCGCGCGTCATCACGTAGATCAGGTCGAAGGCGCGCAGCGACTCGACCATCTTCACGAAAGTCAGGCTCACGAGCGGCGCCTTCAGCATCGGCAGCGCCACGTAGGCGTAGACCTCCCAGGTCCTGGCGTGGTCCATGCGCGCGGCCTCGAAGGGCTGCGGCGGCAAGGTTTCGAGCAGCTTGAGCACGATGACGGCGAAGAACAGCCCCCACTGCCACACGTCCACGAAGGCCACGGTGAACAGCGCCGTGAGCGGGCTGGCCAGCAGGTCCAGCGGTTCGCCGGTGATGGCCTTGTAGGGATACGTCAGCAGGCCGAACAGCGGATGGAAGGCGAACTTCCACACGAAGGCCGCCGACACGCGCGGCAGCAGCACCGGCACGATGAACAGCATCGACAGCACGTTGCGCCAGCGCGGCGTGGTGCACTGGTGCAGCAATACGCCCAGCAGCACCGCGAGGCCCATGGTGGCGCTGACGGTCAGCACTTCCCACACCAACGACACGCGCACGGAGTTCAGAAAGCGCCGGTCCGAGAACAGCTGGATGTAGTTCGAGAACCAGACCCAGCCCGTATCCGCCTGCCCCAGTTCACGGTCCTGCAGCGAGATGCCGATGGCGAAGAGCGTGGGTACCAGTGCCAGCACCGCCAGCACCAGCAGCCCGGGCCCGATGAAGACGAGCGGCAGCCGCGTCGTCTTCCTTCTTTTCTCCCTGGGCGCCATTACTTCTTGCGCCGCGCGACCAGCTGCTTGGCGTAGGCGTCGAGTTCGTCGAGCCCGCCCTTGATGTCGGTGCGCGAGCCGGTGATCAGCTCTTCCAGGATGATCCCCCAGCGGTCGCCGAGGTCGGGCCAGGCCGGGTCCTGCCAGAAGTTCACGGCCGTGAGCTTGCCGGTGTCGGCCAGCGCCTTGCCCAGGTCGGCGCCGTAGCGCTTGGCGAACTCGGGGCTGGACAGCACGCTGGTGCGGTTGAGCTCGCCGAACTGGCCTTCCGCGAGGCGGCGCTGCTCCTGCTTCTTCGAGGTGGCCCAGGCCACGAACAGGCCCGCGCACTTCTTCGCTTCCTCGGTCTTGTTGGCCTTGGCGCCGATGGCCAGCCCGTGGCCGTAGCCGCCGCCGGTCAATGGCGAAGGCGGCGGCAGGTAGGCGACCTTGCCGATCACGGTCGACATCTTCGGGTCGAGCGCATTGCCGGCCAGCGGCGTCGATTCGATCAGCATCGCCACCTTGCCCGCGAGGAAAGCGCCGGTGGCTTCGTCCCAGCCGCCGGTCTTGGTGCCGGGCGCGGAATACTTGAAGAGATCGAGATAGGTCTGCGTGGCCTTCACCGCGGCGGGCGAGTCGAACACGGGCTTGTCGCCGTCGAACCACTGGCCGCCGTAGCCGCGGAAGAACGGCATCCAGCGCCACACGTTGGCGCCCGAGCCGCGCTGGCCGCGCAACGCCACGCCGTAGACGCCGTTGGCCGGGTCGTTGAGCTTCTTCGCGGCCTCGGCAAATTCCTCCAGCGTAGTCGGCGGCTTGATGCCGGCCTTCTCGAGCAGGTCTTTGCGGTAGACCAGCAGGTCGCCGCCGCCGGTGAGCGGCGCGAACCAGGCCTGGCCGTCGAAGGTGGCGACCTTCTGGCGGCCGGGGTCGAAGTCGGCATAGTCGTAGTCGGCGGGGTAGTACCTGGCCAGCGGCACGATCCACTTCGACTGGGCGAACAGCGGCACGTTGGCCTCGTCGACGTAGTACACGTTGTACTTGCCCACCGTCGAGGCGTCGGCGCGGGTCTTGGTGCGGCGGTCGTTCTCGTTGAGGTTGTCGATGTTGAACGAGGCGCCGCTGAGGGCCTTGAACTCGTCCTTGTACTTTTCGAGCAGGGTCAGCCCGTCACGGGGCTGGGACAGGACGCGCACGTCCTCCTTGCAGACCTGCTGGGCCTGGGCCGTGGCGCCCCAGGCGGCCAGCACCGCCAGCAGCAGCGCGCAACCGGTCGACCGGATCGGGTTGTGAATAGCCGTCATCGCTTTGTCTCCTGTGAGCCTGCCCTGGATTGCCCCCGGATCGGGGCGCGGACAGGTGGGAGGAAGCGTAGGCAGCACGGGCCGGCCATCGCGTACAGGCCAGCCGGGCGACTGGTATTTTGATGACCACCCGGGGTGGGGTTTTGCCGAGGTCGGGCAGCCCCGTATCAGGCGGGTATCAGGCGGGCATCAGGCCGCCGTCAGCGGTGGCGGCGTGTGCCGGCCGCTGCGCAGGCCGAAGCGGTCCTGCGCCTGGTAGCGGTAGGCCGACGGGGTCATGCCCTTGAGCTGCAGGAAGCGGCGGTTGAAGTTCGCCAGGTTGGCGAAGCCGACCTCGTAGCAGATGTCGCTCACCAGCCGGTCGGAGGTCTGCAGCATCTCGCAGGCCTTGGCGATGCGCAGTCGCGTGACGAAGTCGGTGAAGGTGGCACCCATGTGCTTGTGAAAGTAGCGCGAGAAGCTGCTTTCGGCCATGTTGGCCACGGCGCACACGGCGGGCAGCGACAGCTCTTCGGTCAGGTGCTGGTCGAGGTAGTCGAGCACGCGGCGCATGCGTGTGTTGGCGCTGGGGTCTTCGCCGGCCGGCTCGGCGGTGCTCGAAATCTGGCGCCAGTCGGGCCAGCGGGCCAGCTCGTGCAGCAGGCCGATGAACTCGGCCAGCCGGGCCATGCCCTCCTTGGCCTGCACCTGCAGGAAACGTTCGCGCACCAGGGCATGGATGCCGAAGAACTCGATGCCCAGCTTCGCGCGGTCGAGCATCGGCAGCACCGCCTTCAACTCCGGGAACAGGTCGGTGCCCTTGCGCAGCGGCTCGTCGCGGAAATGGATGACCATGCTGCGCTCGGCGATGCCCTCGGGCGGCACGTCGTGCGATATCCATGTGTGCGGCAGCCGGGCGCCCACCAAGGCGACGTAGCCGGGCTCGAAGCGGCCGATGTGGTCGCCCACGAAGGCGTCGCCGCTGCTGCGGTTGATGCACTGCAGCTCGTATTCGTCGTGGTAGTGCCAGCAGTCGAAGGGCCAGGGCACGCCGTGCTGCAGGCAGCGCACCGAGCTGCCGGCCGCCGGCTCGAAGCCCAGCCGGGGGTCCCGCAGCAGCTCGTGCTCCAGTTCCGGCTTGCGCGCTGCGTTGTGCCTCATGGTGGGACGAGCCTTCGCGCGGTGGCCGGCAGGGATGACGGCCTCAGGGCCTCAGCGCCTCAGGCGCCGGCCACCTTCATGCGGTTCACCAGCACCGAGCCGGTGGTCTTGGCGCCGAAGGTGTAGGCGTCGGCCCCGATGGCCTCGATGCCCATGAGCATGTCCTTCAGGTTGCCGGCGATGGTGATCTCCTGCACCGGGAAGGCGATCTTGCCCTTCTCGACCCAGAAGCCGCTGGCGCCGCGCGAGTAGTCGCCGGTCACGTAGTTCACGCCCTGGCCCATCAGCTCGATCACGAAGAGGCCGGTGCCCAGCTTGGCGAGCATGGCGTCGAGGTCGTCGGTGTGCTTGGTCAGGCGCGAGCTCAGCGTCAGGTTGTGCGAGCCGCCGGCATTGCCGGTGGTCTTCATGCCCAGCTTGCGGGCCGAATAGGTCGACAGGAAATAGCCTTCGAGGCGGCCGGCATCGACCACCTTGCGCGCCCGGGTGATCACGCCTTCGTCGTCGAAGGGCGAGCTGCCCTTGCCACGCATGACGTGCGGGTCTTCGGCCACGTCGACGTGCTTGGGCAGCACGGGCTTGCCCAGCGAATCGAGCAGGAAGCTGCTCTTGCGGTACAGGGCCCCGCCGCTCACGGCCTGCACCAGCCCGCCCAGAAGGCCCACGGCCAGCGGCGACTCGAACAGCACCGGGCATTCGGTGGTCTTGATCTTGCGCGACTTCAGGCGGCTCAGCGCCCGTTCGGCGGCGTAGCGGCCCACGGCCTGCGGGCTGGCCAGCTCGTCGGCCGAGCGCATGGAGCTGTACCAGGCGTCGCGCTGCATGCCGTCGCCCTTGCCGGCGATGGGCGCCACCGAAATCGAGTGGCGCGAGCTGGCGTAGCCGCCCCGGAAACCATGCGTGTGGGCGCTGAAGAAGTGGCTCTGCTGGGCCGAGACGCCCGCGCCTTCGCTGTTGGTGATGCGCTTGTCGGTCGACAGGGCCGCCGCTTCGCATTCCAGCGCCAGCTTGGCGGCCTGCTCGCTCGTCACGTCCCAGGGGTGGAACAGGTCGAGTTCGGGGTGGTCCTTGGCGATGTCTTCCTCGTCGGGAAGGCCGCTCACCGGGTCTTCGGCCGTGAAGCGGGCGATGTCGTAGGCCGCCTGCACGGTCTGCTTGATGGCGCCTTCGGAGAAGTCGGAAGTGCTGGCGTTGCCGCGGCGGTGGCCCACATAAACCGTGATGCCCAGCGACTTGTCGCGGTTGCGCTCGACGTTCTCGAGCTCGCCCTTGCGCACGGAGACGCTCAGGCCGCAGCCCTCGGACGCCTCGGCGCCGGCATCGGTCGCCCCGAGCTTCTTGGCATGCGCCAAGGCCGTGTCGACCAGGTTTTCGAAGAAGGAGCGGCTGTAGGCGAAGCCGGAATCGGCGCGCGAGGAGGATGTCGTCATGTGGTGGCTATGATACTTGCGCCCCCCATTCCCCGTTTACCCCTGCTTCCCACCGCGCATTGCATGCGTTGCAACGCCGCGCGGTGCGGCCCAGAATCCATTCCATGTCCCGCAAACCCAAAAAAGGCTATTTCGTCCGTGGCCAGTTCGTCGCCGAAGGCAGCGAGCTCGACCTGGAGCTCAAGCGCGAGCTCAAGGGCACCGACGACGCCAGCCGCACCGACCTCAAGCGCGAGAGCGACGAACTCCAGAAGCTGGGCGGCGAACTGCTCACGCTGCGCGCCGGCCTGTTCGACGCGCTCCAGCTCGACGAAAAGCTGGTCGACGCCATCGCCGAAGCCAAGCGCATCACCAATTTCGAGGGCAAGCGCCGCCAGATGCAGTTCATCGGCAAGCTCATGCGCAAGCTCGAGCCCGAGGTGCTGGAGGCCGTGAGGCAGGCCCTGTCGGAGCAGGCCAGCGTGCCGGCGGCCGAAACCGCCGCCCTGCACGAGGCCGAACGCTGGCGCGACCGGCTGATTGCCGACGACGACGCCCTGGGCGGCTGGATCGAGACCCACCCGGCCACCGACTCCCAGCAGCTGCGCGCCCTGGTGCGCCAGGCCCGCAAGGACATGAAGACCGGCCCGGCCGGTGAAGCCCCTCGCCAGGGCAAGGCCTACCGCGAAATCTTCCAGCTCGTGCGCGCCCAACTGGCGGTGCACGGCGGCGACGACCATGCGGCCGCCGCGGCCGCGCAGGACCGGGAAGAAGACGCATGAAGCGCCCGTCTTTCTCCCTCCCCTTCCGGGGGAGGGCCGGGGTGGGGGCAAGCGGCGCATCCATCGGGCGCTCTGCCTGCCCCCATCCCAACCTTCCCCCGAAAGGGGAAGGAGCCACTCCATGAACGCGCCTGAACCGGTACGCATCGGCATCGTCTCCGTCAGCGACCGCGCCTCCAGCGGCGCCTACGAAGACAAGGGACTGCCCTCGCTGAAGGAATGGCTGGGCAAGGCGCTGAAGAACCCCATCGAGTTCGAGCCCCGGCTGATTCCCGACGAGGCCGCGCGCATCAGCGCCGCGCTGATCGAGCTGGTCGACGCCGGCTGCTCGCTGGTGCTGACTACCGGCGGCACCGGCCCCGCCCTGCGTGACGTGACGCCCGAGGCTACGCTGGCCGTGGCGCACAAGGAAATGCCCGGCTTCGGCGAGCAGATGCGCCAGATCAGCCTGCGCTTCGTGCCCACGGCAATCCTGTCGCGCCAGGTGGCGGTGATCCGGGACAAGAGCCTGATCATCAACCTCCCGGGCCAGCCCAAGTCGATCGCGGAAACGCTCGAGGGCCTGAAGGACGCGAGCGGCGCGCAGCTCGTGCCCGGCATCTTCGCGGCGGTGCCCTACTGCATCGACCTGATCGGCGGGCCGTACCTGGAAACCGACGATTCGGTCTGCAAGGCCTTCCGGCCGAAATCGGCCATCCGCACCCGCGCCTGAGCGGCGCCGGCGCGTTACTGGGCGGGAGCGCTCCTGGCTTCCACGTCCTTCAGGCACGCATTCACCGCCGCGTGCGATGCCTGCTCGTAACAGCGCGCGGCCGCGGCACGCGCCGCCTTCTGCTGTACGCGCCGCTCTTCGGCAGTGTCGATCTGGTAGCTCATGAGCCACTTCATGGACAGCGCCAGCACGATGCCAAGGCCGAGCGACATGCCCACCACGGTCGAGCGCCAGGTCCGCGCGCCGGGAACGGCAGCCTCGGCCACGGGGCCGACGTCGAACGTCATCGGCGGATGGGAAGGCGAGCCACCATGGACCCGGCGGCGCTGCGGGGCGCGCGGCTCTGCGGTCGCGGTGCGTGCGGAAGACTTGTCGTAGCTACCCATCGATCTGCATGTTGTGATTCAGGCGCGACGTGCGCGGAGGCGATTGTCCGACAACCGGCGCCCCTGCCTTTACCTGCCCAGGATCCACTCCGCAATCTGCGGAACGACTTCGCGATCGATCCCGTTGAAGCCGTGATAGGCCATCGCCTCGCATGCATCGCCCCTGCTCTCGCCGCCCTTGAAGCTCAGCAACGCCTTCTTCGGCGAGTTCTCCAGCTTCGCCATCAGCTCGGGCACCTTGGCAAACGGGCAGAGCGCGCAGCCATCCTGCTCGTGATGCACCACGAGCACGGGAACACGGATGTTCGCCAGCGGCATCGCCGGCACGGGCCGGCCGCGGTTGTCGACAAGGATGGTCGAGGTGAGGACGACGCCGTCAGGCCCCTCGGGGCCTGAAAGCGCGGTGGCCACATACGCTGCCGATTGCGTGCCCCGGCTGGTGCCCACCAGCCACACCGGCGCCTTGGACGCCTCGCGCATCCACGCGATGACCGCCTTCAGGTCCGCAGCGTGCTCGGGCGTCTGCCTGAAGCCGCTCAGATACGGCGGACTCTGCCTGTCCGACGGCGCATCGATCACGGCCACCATGAGCCCCTGCTCCGCGAATGCCTGTCGCGTGCGAACGAGGAAGTTGCCGGCCCCCCAGTTGAACGATCCGTTGGGAAAGATCTGCAGGCCGCCGTGCCCGCCCGCGATCAGGATGACGGCAGCCTTTGCTTCCGGCGGCGACAGAACGAGCATTCGCTGCGTCACGCCAGGCCGGGTGGGAATGTCCACCACCTTCTGCGTGATCTGCGCGTGGGCTTGTGCAACCAACGCGATCAGAAAGCCGGCGATCCAGTATCGGGCAGCGTTGTACATCGACGATCTCCTGCCCGGGATGGTATCGCCGCGCCGGAGGCTTTACAGCCCCCGGCGAGTGGCAAGCCAGAGGCTCAGGCCAGGTCGAACCTGTCGAGGTTCATCACCTTCGTCCACGCGGCCACGAAGTCGTGCGCGAACTTCTCCTGCGCATCCGAGCTTGCGTAGATCTCGGCAATCGCGCGCAGCTGCGCGTTCGAGCCGAAGACCAGATCGGCACGCGTGCCGGTCCACTTCAGTTCGCCCGACTTGCGGTCACGGCCTTCGTACTTCTCGTTGCCGGCCGGAGCAGCCTTCCACTCGGTGCCCATGTCGAGCAGGTTGACGAAGAAGTCATTGCTCAGCGTGCCCGGCTTCTTCGTGAAGACGCCGTCCTTGCTCTGGCCGACATTGGCGCCGATCACGCGCAGGCCGCCGATGAGCACGGTCAGTTCCGGCGCGGTCAGCGTCAGCAGCTGCGCCCTGTCGACCAGCAGCACTTCGGCCGGCACGCTGAAGCGGGCCTTGGTGTAGTTGCGGAAACCGTCGGCCACGGGCTCCAGCGGCTCGAAGGACGGCACATCGGTCTGTTCCTGCGAGGCGTCGGCGCGGCCCGGCGAGAACGGCACCTTCAGTTCGCGTCCGGCATTGCGCGCGGCCTGCTCCACGCCTGCATTGCCCGCCAACACGATCAGGTCGGCCAGCGAGATTTTCTTGCCGCCCTTCTGCGCCGCGTTGAATTCCTCGCGGATGCCTTCGAGCACCTGTAGCACCTTGGCCAGCTGCGCCGGTTCGTTCACCGCCCAGTCTTTCTGCGGCGCCAGGCGAATGCGCGCGCCGTTCGCGCCGCCGCGCTTGTCGGAGCCGCGGAAGGTCGAGGCCGATGCCCATGCCGTCGACACGAGCTGCGCCGGCGTGAGGCCGGAAGCCAGCACCTTCGTCGTGAGCGCGGCCACGTCCTGCGCATCGACCAGCGCATGGTCGACCTTGGGAATCGGGTCTTGCCAGATCAGCTCTTCGGCCGGCACTTCCGGTCCGAGGTAGCGTGCGCGCGGACCCATGTCGCGGTGGGTGAGCTTGAACCATGCGCGGGCGAAAGCATCGGCGAGCTGGTCGGGGTTTGCCAGGAAGCGGCGCGAGATCTTCTCGTAGGCCGGGTCGATGCGCAGCGACAGGTCGGTGGTGAGCATGGTCGGCGCGTGGCGCTTCGATGCGTCGTGCGCGTCCGGAATGGTCCCCGCGCCGGCACCGCCCTTGGCCACCCACTGGTGCGCGCCTGCAGGGCTCTTGGTGAGTTCCCATTCATAGCCGAACAGGTTCTCGAAGAAGTTGTTGCTCCACTTGGTGGGCGTGGTGGTCCAGGTGACTTCCAGGCCGCTGGTGATCGTGTCGCCGCCCTTGCCGCTGCCGAAGCTGTTCTTCCAGCCCAGGCCCTGGTCTTCGATGCCCGCCGCTTCAGGCTCGTGTGCAACGTTGGTTGCCGGACCCGCGCCGTGCGTCTTGCCGAAGGTGTGGCCGCCGGCAATGAGCGCCACGGTCTCTTCGTCGTCCATGGCCATGCGCGCAAAGGTGTCGCGAATGTCGCGTGCGGCAGCGAGCGGATCGGGATTGCCGTCCGGACCCTCGGGGTTCACGTAGATCAGGCCCATCTGCACGGCGGCCAGCGGGTTCTCCAGGTCGCGGGTGTGCGGCACCTTGCTGTCGTCATCCTTCACGAGCACCGCGTTCGGCTTGTCGACGCCCGGCGAGCCTTGCGAATAGCGGATGTCGCCGCCGAGCCAGGTGGTCTCGCGGCCCCAGTACACGTCTTGGTCGGGTTCCCACACGTCGGCACGACCGCCGGCGAAGCCGAAAGTCTTGAAGCCCATGGTTTCCAGCGCGACGTTGCCCGTGAGGATCAACAGATCGGCCCATGAAATCTTGTTGCCGTACTTCTGCTTGATCGGCCACAGAAGGCGGCGCGCCTTGTCGAGGCTCACGTTGTCGGGCCAGCTGTTCAGCGGCGCGAAGCGTTGCTGGCCACGACCGGCGCCGCCGCGTCCATCGCCGATGCGATAGGTGCCCGCGCTGTGCCATGCCATGCGGATGAACAGCGGACCATAGTGGCCGAAGTCCGCCGGCCACCAGTCCTGCGAATCGGTCATCAGTGCGGCGAGGTCTTTTTTCAGCGCGGCGAGGTCGAGGCTCTTGAATGCCGCGGCGTAGTCGAAGTCCTTGTCCATCGGATCGGATTTCGACGAGTGTTGGTGAAGCAGATCGAGACGCAGCTGCTTGGGCCACCAGTCTCGATTCGTGGTGCCGGCACCTGCTGCCTGGCTGAAGGGACACTTGGCTTCGGACTTGTCACTGCTCATGGGGAACTCCTGGTTTTCTGCTGCGAGGGGGTGAACCAAATTCTCTGACAGAAGCCGCGGTGAGGCGAATAGAAGCACTCAATTCCAGCGATAGCGCAAGCCGGCCATGCTTGTCATTCGCCACGCGGTCTTTGCCGCCCGGACGCGAGCTTTATAGCCCCATCGCGCACCTCGCCGCAATCGATCGGCCCCTGCGGCCGAATGGCATCGCTCAGGCCGCCGCGGGCCCGAAGCCGTGGCTGTCGGCCGCCTGCTCGCAAGGCACGCGCTCGGCCTGCACCGTCGAATGGTGGATGTCGAAGCGCTGCGCCAGCAGCGCGCGCAGGCGCAGCGTCAACGGTGCCAGGTCGCCTACATCCGGCGTGCCTACCACGTGCACGCTCAGGCTCACCTTGCCGCTGGAGAGCGCCCACACATGCAGGTCATGCAGGCTGGCGACGCCTTCGCTTGCCAGCAGCGCGCGTTCGACCTCCTGCAGGTCCACGTCGTCGGGCACGCCTTCGAGCAGCACGTTGAGGCTCTCGCGCAGCAGCCGCCAGGTGCGCGGTAGCACCCACAGGCCGATGGCCACCGCGATCACCGAATCGACCCATGCCCAACCCGTGAAGCGGATCACCAGCGCACCGACGATCACGCCGATGGAGCCCAGCATGTCGGCCCACACCTCCAGGTACGCGCCTTTCACGTTGAGGCTCTTGTCCTTGCCCGACGCCAGCAGCCGCATGCCGATCAGGTTGACCACCAGCCCGCCGACGGCCACCAGCAGCATCATGGTCGACTGGATCTCGGCCGGCGCGGAGATGCGGCGGTACGCCTCGTACAGCACGTAGATGGCCACGAAGAAAAGCAGCACCGCGTTCAGCACCGCCGCCAGAATCTCGAAGCGGTAGTAGCCGAAAGTACGCCGCCTGTCGGCCGGCCGTTTGCCTATCCAGATGGCGGCCAACGAGATTGCCAGTGCCACGGTGTCGGTGAACATGTGGGCCGCGTCGGACAGCAGCGCGAGGCTGCCCGACACCAGCCCGCCGACCACCTCGGCGACGAGGTAGGCCGATGTCAGCAGCAGCGCCCAGCGCAGTGCTTTCTCGTTGCTGCCTGCGGCGTGCGAATGCTCATGTGCCATGGGTTCCTTGCGGTGCAGGGGCCAGCGGCGCGCCGTGGTTCTGCTCGCGAGTATCTTCCTGCTGCGCCTCTTCTTCGTCGCGCCTGTGCGCGATGCGGTAGAGCAGCGGGAGCACCAGCAGCGTCAGCGCGGTCGACGAGAGGATACCGCCGATCACCACGGTGGCCAGCGGCCGCTGCACCTCGGCGCCCGTGCCGGTGGCGATGGCCATGGGCACGAAGCCCAGCGACGCCACCAGTGCGGTCATCAGCACCGGCCGCAGCCGCGTGAGCGCGCCTTCGCGGATGGCGGCATCCAGCGGCAGGCCGCCCTCGCGCAGGTTGCGGATGAACGAAATCATCACCAGCCCGTTGAGCACCGCCACGCCCGACAACGCGATGAAGCCCACCGCCGCCGAGATCGACAGCGGAATGCCGCGCATCCACAGCGCCACGATACCGCCCGTGAGCGCGAACGGAATGCCGGTGAACACCAGCAGCCCGTCCTTGAGGTTGCCGAACATCGCGAACAGCAGCGTGAACACCAGCAGCAGCGACACCGGCACCACGACCTGCAGCCGCTGCGTGGCCGACGCGAGGTTCTCGTACTGGCCGCCCCACACGGTCCAGTAGCCGGTCGGGATCTTCACGTTGCGCATCGCTTCCTCGGCCTCGGCCACGAAGGAACCCAGGTCGCGGCCGCGCACGTTCGCGCTCACCACGATGCGGCGCTTGCCGTCCTCGCGGCTGACCTGGTTCGGGCCCGGCGCAATGTCGAGCGTGGCCACTTCGCCGAGCGGAATGAAGCTGGTGCGCGCGCCCTCCGCGCCCGCGCCCTTGGGCAGCGCAACCGGCAGGCGCTTGATGGCCTCGAGGTCGGTGCGCAGGTTCTCGGGCAGGCGCACGATGATGTCGAAGCGGCGGTCGCCGTCGAACAGCGTGCCCGCTTCACGGCCGCCGACAGCGATCGAGATCGCCTCCTGCACGTCGCCCACGTTCAGGCCGTAGCGCGCGGTCTTGTTGCGGTCGATGTTCACCGTGAGCATCGGCAGGCCGGTGGTCTGCTCGACCTTCACCTCGGCCGCGCCGGCGATCTTGCCCAGCGCCTCCGACACCTCGGCCGCGGTCTTGTTCAGCACGTCCATGTCGTCGCCGAAGATCTTCACCGCCACGTCGCTGCGCACGCCGGAGATCAGCTCGTTGAAGCGCAGCTGGATGGGCTGCGAGAACTCGTAGTTGTTGCCCGGCAGCTTCTCCACTTCTTCCTGCACCGCCGCCAGCACCTCGGCGCGCGAGCGACGCGGCTTGGGCCACTCGCTCTCGGGCTTGAGCATGATGTAGCCGTCGGAGATGTTCGGCGGCATCGGGTCCGAAGCGATCTCGGCCGTGCCCGTGCGCGCGAAGATGCGTTCGATTTCCGGAAACTTCTCTTTCAGCGTGCGTTCGAGCTGCTTCTGCATTTCGACCGACTGCGTGAGGCTGGTGCCTGGAATGCGCAGCGCCTGGATGGCGAAGTCGCCTTCGCTCAGGCTGGGCACGAACTCGGTGCCCAGGCGCGTGGCCAGCAGGCCCGACAGCAGCACCGCCACCACCGCGGTGGTGATCACCAGCGGCTTGGCGCCCATGACGCGCGCCAGCAGCGGCTCGTAGCCACGCTTGGCCCACACCATCAGGCGGTTTTCCTTCTCGCTGACCTTGTTGCCGATGAACAGTGCCACAGCCGCGGGGATGAAGGTGATCGACAGGATCATCGCGCCCAGCAGCGCGATCACCACGGTGAAGGCCATCGGGTGGAAGAGCTTGCCCTCCACGCCGGTGAGCGCAAAGATCGGCAGGTACACGATCATGATGATGAGCTGGCCGAACAGCAGCGGCCGGCGCGCCTCCTGCGAGGCGGCGAACACTTCGTGGAAGCGCTCGCTGCGCGTCAGCGGCCGGCCCTTGTGGGCCTGCGCGTGGGCCAGCCTTCGCACGCAGTTCTCCACGATCACCACCGCGCCGTCGATGATGATGCCGAAGTCCAGCGCGCCCAGGCTCATGAGGTTGGCGCTGACCTTCTGGTTCACCATGCCGGTGAAGGTGAAGAGCATCGACAGCGGAATCACCAATGCAGTGATGAGCGCCGCGCGGATGTTGCCCAGGAACAGGAACAGGATCGCGATGACCAGCACCGCGCCCTCGAACAGGTTCTTCTTCACCGTGGCGATGGCCTTGTCGACCAGCACCGTGCGGTCGTACACCGTCACCGCCTTCACGCCGGCGGGCAGCGTGCGGTTGATCTCCTGCATCTTCCTGTCGACGGCCTGCGACACGGTGCGGCTGTTCTCGCCGATCAGCATGAACACGGTGCCCAGCACCACCTCGCGGCCGTTGTCGGTGGCCGCGCCCGTGCGCAGTTCCTTGCCGATGCCGACCTCGGCCACGTCCTGCACGCGCAGCGGAATGCCGTTGGCGTTGCCCAGGATGACGTTGCCGATGTCCTCGACCGACTTCACCTGCCCCGGCGCGCGGATGAGGTATTGCTCGCCGCGCTTCTCGATGTAGCCCGCGCCCACGTTGGCGTTGTTGCGCTCCAGCGCGGTGACCAGGTCGGTCATGGTGAGGCCGTGGGCCAGCAGCTTGGCGGGGTCGGGCGATATCTGGAATTCCTTGGCATAGCCGCCGATGGAATTGATCTCGGTCACGCCCGCCACGTTGCGCAGCTGCGGCTTGATGATCCAGTCCTGGATCTCGCGCAGGTCGGTCGACGAATACGGCTTGCCGTCGGCCTTCCTGGCCCCCTCTTCGGCTTCCACGGTCCACAGATAGATTTCGCCCAGGCCCGTGGAGATCGGCCCGATCACCGGCGAGATGCCCCTGGGCATGCTCTCGCGCGCCGACTGGATGCGTTCGTTGACGAGCTGCCGCGCAAAGTAGATGTCGGTGCCGTCCTTGAAGATCACCGTCACCTGCGACAGGCCGTAGCGCGAGAGCGAGCGCGTCTGCTGCAGGCCCGGCAGGCCGGCCATGACGGTCTCGATCGGGTAGGTCACGCGCTGCTCGGTCTCCAGCGGGGAGTAGCCGGGCGCGGCTGTGTTGATCTGCACCTGCACGTTGGTGATATCGGGCACCGCGTCGATGGGCAGCTTCTGGTAGCTGAAGATGCCCAGTGCCGCCATGCCCAGCACGGCGAGCAGGATGAGCCAGCGCTGCTCGATGGAGAAGCGGATGATGCGTTCGAACATGCGGACTTCCTCAGTGGGTGTGCGTGGCCGAGCTCTTGCCCTGCTGCGACTTCACGACGAAGCTGCCGCTCGCGGCATAGGCCGCGCCGGGCTTCAGGCCGCTGGTGATCTCGATGCGCTGGCCGTCGCTGCGCCCGGTCTGCACATGCTGCGGCACGAAGCCGCCGGGCACGCGCAGGAACACGGTGGGCTTGTCTTCCACCGTCTGCACCGCCTCGGTCGACACCGTCACCGGCGCGTCGACCTCGGAGGCCACGAGTTCCACGTTCACGAACAGCCCCGGGCGCCAGACGCGCTGCGGGTTGGTCAGCGTGACGCGCGCGGTGGCGGTGCGCGTCTGCGCGCCGATGAGCGAGCCCACGTAAGACACCTTGCCCGTCGCCGTCTGGCCCAGCGCGCTGGAACGGATGCTCACCGGCTCGCCGATGCGCACCAGGTTCAGGTTGTTGGCGGCCACGCTGATCTCGGCCCACACGGTCGACAGATCGGAGATGGTGAAGACGTTAACGGCCTCGCCCACCGATTCGCCCAGCGAGATGTGCTTTTCGACCACCATGCCGTCGAAGGGCGCGCGCAACTCGTAGCGGCCCAGCGCCGACGACGACGGCGTGGCGCCCAGCGCCAGCAGCTTCTGGTTGGCGTTGGCCACGGCGATCTGCGCCTCCTGCATCACCTGCTGCGCCTGCAGGTAGTCCTGCTGGGGCGAGATCTTTTCTTCCCAGAGCGTCTTCTCGCGTACGTAGGTGGTGCGCGCCAGCGCGAGCCGGCGCTGCGCCGACTGCAGTTCGCTGCGCTGCTCCGACAGCGCCGGACTCGAAATCACCGCCAGCACCTGGCCGCGCTTGACCTCCTGGCCCAGGTTGGCCGACACGCTGTCGACCACGCCCGCCACGCGCGGCACCACGTGCGCCGTGCGGTCTTCGTTGAACTTGATCTCGCCGGGCAACTGCAGCGACGACTTGATCCGCGCAGGGCCGGCGTTCTCGATGGTCATATCGGCCGCCTTGATCTGCGCGTCGGTGAAAGCGATCTTTTCTTCCTCTTCCTCGTGGCCGGCGTGCTCTTTCTTCGCCTCGCCCGAAGCGGCGGCCTGCTTGCCTTCTTGCTTGCCTTCCTCGTGGTGCTCCTTGTCGGCGTGGCCCTTGGCTTCGCCGTGATCGTGGTCGTGGTCCTTGCCCTCTTCCTTGGCTTGCGCCTTGCCTTCCTTCTTGCCTTCTTCGTGGTGCTCGCCGTCGCCGTGGCCGGCTTCTTCCGAATGGCCGGCGGCCTCGGGCTTGCCGGGGCCGGAGCGAAGGATCATCGCGCCGGCGCCGAGCCCCACGACGAGGACGATGACGATCGCCATCCACTGCTTCTTGCCGACGCGCTCCGTGAACGAGCCGCGGTTCTGTGTGTTCATGATCTGTTGCCTTCCTTGTCAGCGCGCCACGGGCGCCGCGGGTGTCACTGGGGAGATGTCGTCGCCTTCATTGCCGAGCAGCCGGTCGAGTTCGCCGGCCGCGCGGTGTGCGTCGGCCAGCGAAAGCAGGTACTGCGCGCGCACCTGGAACAGCGTGCGTTGGGCATCCAACGCCTCCAGGAAGCTGAACTTGCCGAGTTCGAAGCCCTTGGTCGCGGCCTTGTAGGCGGTCTCGGCGCCGGGCAGCGCGTCGTGCTGCAGCGTTTCTGCGGTGGCGCGCGCGGAGCGCAGGCGCTCGGTGGCCTGCGCCACCTCGGTGCCCAGTTGCAGCTCGGCGGCGGCGAGGTCGTCGCGCGCCTTTTCCTCGCGGCTCAGGGCCTCGGCCACGTTGCCCCGGTTGGTGTCGAAGATGGGCAGCGGCACCGACAGGCCCACCACCACCTGGTTGCGCCGGCTGCCGCCGACTTCGCCGTCGGAAGCCGGCACGCGCTTGGCGCCCAGCGACACGGTCACGTCGGGAATGCGCTTGGCCTGCTCCAGGTCGGACAGCGCCTTGCGCCGCTCGACTTCGAGCCGCGCCTGCACCACCACGGGCGCCGCGGCAAGGCGCACGCCCAGGTTCTGCGCCGGCGCCATCGCGGGCAGCTGATCGACCGCGCCCTCCACCTGGGTGAAGCGCGGATCGGGGTTGCCCCACAGCGCCGCCAGTTGCTGGCGCGCCGAGCGCAGCGTGCCTTCGGCCTGCAACAGCTCGACGCGCGTGCCGGCCTCGGCCACGCGCGCCCTGGTTTCTTCCAGCGGCGACACCTTGCCGGCCGCCACGCGGTTGGTGGCCGCGCGGGTCGCCGTCTGCGCAAGGCCCACGGAGTCTTGCGCGAGCCGCAGGCGCTCCTGCGCGGTCAGCACGTCGAAGAAGGCGGTGATGGTCGAGGCGCGGATCTCGGCGCGGCGCCCTGCCAGCGCCGATGCGGCCTGGTCGCGTGCGCGCTCGGCCGCCGTCACGCGGGCCGCGCGCTTGCCGCCGAGTTCGATCGGCTGGCTGAGCTGCAATGTGGTGGTGCGGTTGTCGCGGCGCAGGTCTTCCAGTTGTGCGTCGAGCGTGGGGTTGGGCCAGGCGCCGGCCTGCACGATGGCGGCCTCGGTGGCGTCCTGCTCGCGCGACGCGGCGGCAAGGCCGGGGTTGGCGCGCAGTGCCATCGCAACGGCGCTGCGCAGGGTCAGCGGGCCTGCGGGCTCCAGTGTCCTGGTGGCCGGGCGCGAAGACGCCTGCGGCGAAGATGAAGAGGAACCGGCCGCGGCCGGAACGGACGGCGTGACTTGTTGTGAATATGCCGGGGGCACCGCCATGGCCAAGACGGCCAGCGGCACGAAGAGCGTGCGCATCGAATTCTCCTGGGTTGCGAAACAACGGACGGACGAATTCGGCGAGAGCTCAGCTGATGGTGTGGATCAGAAGTTGTGTGTGTTCTCTCGCCGAATCAGAGGGCGAGAGACCAGTCGGGACGGACCGGAACGTCGGAGATGTGCGAATCGAATCGCTCGGCGGCGATGGCGCGCAGCGGCTGTGCGGCGCGCCGCACGGACAGCACGGGCTCCTGCGCGCCTTCGACATGCTGCGCATAGCCGGAGTGGCAGACGGCGCAGTCGCCGACGACGGCATTGGGCTGGGTGCTGGAGTTCTTCTGCGCGCCCTCGCCGCTGTGGCTGCGGTCGGTGCCGCGGGTTTCGTGCTCGTGGTGGCCCCAGTGCCGGGGCTGCGTGTCGCGCTCGTGCTGGCAATAGGCTGACGCCGCCGCCCAGCTGAGCTGGAACGGAAGCAGGAACAGCATAAGAATCAGGAACCAGCGGCGCATGGAACAAAAAGTATATCGAGGGCCTGCAGCAGGGCTTGGGCAATGCCCTTGCGGTGTGCAGGCCCTGCGCAATGTATGACGCCGGGTTGCGCATTTGTCCGTCAATAGGATTACTAAAACGTAACCGAGGCACCAAAAGTGCTTCGTTACCATTCACCCATGCGAATTCTTGTTATCGAAGACGAGCCCAAACTGGGCGATTACCTGAAAAAGGGGCTCGAAGAGAACGGATACGTGGTCGATATAGCCCGCGACGGCATCGAGGGGAAATACCTCGCCACCGAGGGCGACTACGCGCTGGTTCTGCTCGACGTGATGCTGCCCGGCATCGACGGCTTTGCCGTTCTGCAGGCCATACGGCGCACGAAGAACGTGCCCGTGCTGGTGCTCACAGCGCGCGACAAGGTCGAAGACCGCGTGCAGGGCCTGCAGCAAGGGGCGGACGACTATCTGGTCAAGCCGTTCTCGTTTTCGGAGCTGCTGGCGCGGGTGCAGGCGCTGTTGCGCCGGGGCAAGCCGCAGGAATCGACCACGCTGCGACTGGCCGATCTGGAACTCGACCTCGTGAGCCGCAAGTGCTTTCGCAACCGCGCGCGGCTCGACCTCACGGCCAAGGAATTCACGCTGCTGGTGGTGCTGCTGCGGCGGCGCGGCCAGATTTTGTCGCGCACCACGCTCGCCGAGCAGGTGTGGGACATGAACTTCGACAGCGACACCAACGTGGTGGAAGTGGCCATCCGCCGCCTGCGCAGCAAGCTCGACGATCCGTTCGACGTGAAGCTGCTGCACACGGTGCGCGGCATGGGCTACGTGCTGGAAGACCGCTCCTGGGCATGAGTCAGCCCCCAGGCCGGCCGCACTCCATCCAGAGCCGGCTGTCGCTCTGGATCGCCGCGCAGACGCTGTTCGGGCTCAGCGTGATCTGCCTTGCCATCTACCTCGTCACCGCCTGGAACTTCGACCAGAAGCAGGAAGAGGAACTCGACCACAAGGCGGTGCTGGTGCAGCACCTGCTCAAGGAGGCGGAGAAAGGCGGCAACCTGCCCTTCCTGCGGCACAAGCTCGACGACTTCTTCTCGATGCAGGACGACGTGACGCTGTCGATCTCGCACGCGGGCCAGACGCTGTTCCAGTCCACGCCCGCGGTCGGCGGCATCTGGATGCTGCGCGACATCGAAGTGCCGTGGACGCAGGGCGACACCACCACGCAGCTTTCCGTACAGATCGGCGTGAACACCGCGCAGGAAGCGCGCCTGCTGCGGCGCCTGGCGTGGACGCTGCTGGGCGCGGTGGTGCTGGGCACGGCGCTGGTCTCGTTCACCGGCATGTGGCTGGTGCGGCGCGGGTTGCGTCCGCTCAAGCGGCTGGCCGAGAGCACCGCGGCCATGGCGCCGGACAAGGCCAACCGGCCCATCGACGCCATGGGTTTCGCCGAAGAGCTGCGCCCGTGGATCACCCAGTTCAACGCCCTGCTGCTGCGGGTGCAGCGTGCCTACGTGCAGCTGGAGTCCTTCAACGCCGACGTGGCGCATGAGCTGCGCACGCCGCTGGCCAACCTGATCGGCTCGACCGAACTCGCGCTCACCCGTCAGCGCAGCAACGAAGAACTGCAGGCGGTGCTCGCGTCCAACCTCGAGGAAATCGGCCGGCTCTCGGGCATCGTTACCGACATGCTGTTTCTCTCCCAGGCCGAGCGCGGCACGCCGATGCGCACGCGCGCGGTGACGAGCCTGGCCGTGCAGGCCGCCGATGTGATCGACTTCTACGACGCCATGCTCGAAGAAGCCGGCCTGCGCGCCGAGGTGACGGGCGACGCCATGGCCGACGTGGACACCGCGCTGATACGGCGCGCGCTGTTCAACCTGCTGGGCAACGCCATCCGCTTCGCCACGCCGGCCTCGGTCATCCGCATCGAGATCGGCCAGGACAGCGGGGAATTCACCGTGGCGGTGGTCAACCGCGGCGAGCCGATCGACCCGGCCGCGCTGCCGCGCCTGTTCGAGCGCTTCTACCGCGCCGCCCAGGCACGCGACGGCTCCACGCGGCACCACGGGCTGGGGTTGTCGATCGTCGAGGCCATCGCACGCATGCATGGCGGGCGGGTGTTCGCGGCCAGCCAGGGCGGCGAGACGCGCATCGGGTTCACGCTGCTGCGTTCTTGAGCCGTCAAGGCTTGGCGTGCGCCGCATCGGCCACGGCAGGTGACCGGCGACCGATGAAAAGGTTGATCAGCGGCCCGGTCATGGCGGTGGTCACGAGCGCCATGACCAGCAGCATCGTGAACAGTTCGGGGCCGATCAGGCCGGCGTCCAGGCCGATCTTCATGACGATGAGTTCCATGAGGCCACGCGCGTTCATCAGCGAGCCCGTGGCCAGGCTGTCGCGCCAGCCGTAGCCTGCCATGCGGGCACCGACCGCGCCGCCGGCGATCTTGCCGAAGGCGGCCACGCCCAGGATCAACATCATGGCGCCGAAGCCCGCGCCAGAGAACGCATTGGAGGTGGTGCCGAGCCCGGCCAGCGCAAAGAACAGCGGCATCAGCACGACGATGGAAATCGGCTCGATGCGCTCGCTCAGCGACTTCAGCAGCCGGTCGTCGCGCGGCAGGCAGGCGCCGAACAGGAAGGCGCCGAACACCGCGTGCAGGTGCAGCCACTCGGTGGCCAGGGCGGTGACCAGCAGGCCGATCATCAGCGAGGCCATCACAGTGGTCGAGGGCTCACCCTCCGGTGCCTTGGTGCGCAGCAGCCACGCGAAGGCCGGCTTGAGCCCGAAGAACAGCGCGCACAGCACCACGGCCATGCCCAGCGTGGTCTTGAGCAGCCCCTGGTAACCCTCGCCCGCGCCCACCAGCGCCACCACAAAGGCCAGCAGAATCCACGCGAACACGTCGACCACGGCGGCAGCGCCCAGCGACAGTTGCCCGAAGGGCGTGCGGGTCATGCCCCGGTCCTTGAGGATGCGCGCCATCACCGGGAACGCGGTGATCGACAGCGCCGCCGCCATGAACAGCGCAAACGGCCAGAAGCCCACGCCCGCCGGCGCCAGCGTGGGGTAAAGGGCCGGCGAGATGGCAACGCCCAGCGCCAGCGGCACGATCACGCTCAGCACGCCCACGTAGCCCGCCGAACGCAGCTGCTCGCGCACGCCCTTGGAAGCCCGCAGCTCCAGGCCCACCACGAACATGAACAGCACCAGCCCGAGGGTCGACAGCGACGACAGCCCTTGCAGCGATTCCTTGGAAAACAGCTGCGCATGCAGCGACGGGAACAGCGCCCCGAAAACGACCGGCCCCAGCATGAGGCCGGCGGCCATCTCGCCCACCACGCTGGGCTGCCCCACGTGGCGAAGCACCCAGCCGCAGACGCGCGCGGTGGTCAGGATGACGATGAGTTGCAGCAGCAGGGAAGTTGCGGACATGGCGTAGCGATTACATGGGAGCCGACGGAATTGCGGCCCATGTTAGTGCCACCCGATGACCGGCTCAACCCGCCCCCGCTCTTCCCTCACTTGGGCACGCGCATCAGCCGCAGCCCGTTCGCCACCACCAGCAGGCTCGCGCCCATGTCCGCGAACACCGCCATCCACATGGTCGCGCTGCCGAACACCGCGAGCACGAAGAACACGCCCTTGATGCCCAGCGCCAGCGTGATGTTCTGCCACAGCACCGAGTGCGCGCGGCGCGACAGGCGGATGGTCTCCGGAATGCGGCGCAGGTCGTCGTTCATGATGACCACGTCGGCCGCCTCCATGGCGGTGTCGGTGCCCGCGCCGCCCATGGCGAAGCCGATGTCGGCCTGCGCAAGCGCGGGCGCGTCGTTGATGCCGTCGCCGGTCATGGCGGCGGCACCGTAGCGCTGCTGCATGGCCTTGATGGCGTCGAGCTTTTCCTCGGGCAGCAGGTTGCCGCGCACGTCGTCGATGCCGGCGTGGGCACCGATGGTCTTCGCGGTGGCGGTGTTGTCGCCGGTGAGCATCACGGGCGTCACGCCCAGCGCGCGCAACTCGGCCACCGCCGCCTGCGACGATTCCTTGATGGTGTCGGCCACCGCGAACAACGCCAGCACTGCCTTGTCCGACGCCAGCAACGTGACGGTGCGGCCCGCCTCTTCATGCCGCTTGAGCTCGGCTTCGAGCGCCGGGGAGCACAGCCCGCGCTCCTCGATCAGGCGGTGGTTGCCGAGCACGTAGGCCTGCCCCGCCAGCGTGGCCCCCACGCCGCGTCCGGGCAGCGCGGTGAAGTCGGCGACCTCTTGCCGCGGGCTCTTCAGGCCCTCGGCAATGGCCTTCGACACCGGGTGATCGGAGCGGCCCGCAATGCTCGCGGCCACGGCAAACACTGCGGCTTCGCTGCCCGATGCATCGACCAGCACTGATTCGACCAGCTTCGGCTTGCCTTCGGTGATGGTGCCGGTCTTGTCGAGCGCAATCGCCTTGAGCTTGCGCGCCTCCTCGAGGTACGTGCCGCCCTTGATGAGGATGCCGCGCCGCGCGGCCGAGGCCAGGGCGCTCACCACGGTGACCGGCGTGGAAATGACCAGCGCGCAGGGGCAGGCGATGACCAGCAGCACCAGCGCCTTGTAGACCGACTGCATCCACGCCCAGTCCATGAACAGCGGCGTGAGCACCGCCACGGCCAGCGCCAGCACGAAGACGGTGGGTGTGTAGATGGCCGCGAACTTGTCGACGAAACGCTGCGTCGGCGCGCGCGAGCCTTGCGCCTCTTCGACCGCGTGGATGATGCGCGCGAGCGTGGTGTTCGACGCCACCGCCGTCACACGGAATTCCAGCGCGGCGGTCTGGTTGATGGTGCCCGCGAACACCGGGTCGCCGATGGTCTTGTCGACGGGAATGCTCTCGCCGGTGACGGGCGCCTGGTCGATGGCGCTGGTGCCTTCGGTGACGATGCCGTCGAGCGGCACGCGCTCGCCGGGGCGGATGCGCGCCACGTCGCCCAGCGCGACGGCGTTGGCCATCACGGTCTTCCAGCTGCCGTCGGCCTGCTTGACCTCGGCTTGCTCCGGCGCGAGCGCCAGCAGGCTCTGGATGGCATTGCGCGCACGGTCCACGGCGCGTGCCTCGATCAGCTCCGCAATGGCGTAGAGCGCCATCACCATCGCGGCTTCGGGCCATTGGCCGATGATGAAGGCGCCGGTCACGGCCACCGCCATCAGGGCGTTGATGTTCAGGCGCCCGCGCACCAGCGCAGCAAAGCCCTTCTTGTAGGTGTCGAGGCCGGCCAGCCCGATGGCGCCGAGCGCAAGCACGACCTCCACGGCCTTGAAGCCCATGCCGTCCAGCGCCATGAACGAGATCGACTCGGCGGCGATGGCCAGCACCAGCGCCGCGATGAGGCGCACGAGGCCCATGTTCATGCCGGCGATCTGCGCGGGCGCCGCGGCGGCCTGCGTGCCACCCGGGTTCAGCGGCTCCGGCTTGAAGCCGGCCTTGCGGATGGCGGCGAGCGCCTCGGGCAGCGCGCCGTCTTCGGTGGTGATGGCCATGGTGCGCTCGCCGAGGCGAAAGCGCAGGGCCTTGACGCCCGCGACCGGCTCCAGCGCGCGGCGGATTTCAGACTCTTCCACCGCGCAGTCCATGGTGGGGATGCGGAACAGCAGCGCGCCCTTCGGCACGTCGGCGCCATCCGCGCCGGCCGGAGCGAGGGGAATCGCGCCGCAGGAGCTGCTGCTGCCGCAGCATGAATCCTCGGCATGCGAGTGGGCGTGGGGCTTTGCGTGCTCATGGCCGTGGTCGTCGCCATGCGAATGAGGGTGCGAATGGGCGTGCGGCACAGGCCGTGTCAGAGCGTTTTCGTTCGTCATGAATCGATTGGAAACCCTGAAGCAGGTGTAGAGTCAAACGCTCATTTCCACTCCTTCATTTGCCGCATCATGAAAATCGGTGAACTGGCCAAGGTCGCGAACACCCCCGTCGAAACCATCCGGTACTACGAACGCGAGCAACTGCTGCCCGAGCCGGCGCGCACCGACGGCAACTACCGCATCTACGACGAAGACCATGCCCAGCGCCTGGGCTTCATCCGCCGCTGCCGCTCGCTCGACATGACGCTCGACGAGATCCGCAGCCTGCTGAAATTCCGCGACGCCCCGCAGGAAGACTGCGGCCAGGTCAATCAGCTGCTGGACGACCACATCGGCCACGTGGCCGCGCGCATCGCCGAGCTGAAGACCCTGGAAAAGCAGTTGAAGGCGCTGCGCCAGCAGTGCGGCGGGCCGGAATCGGCGAGCAGCTGCGGCATCCTGCAGGAACTGGACACCGCCGCCCTCGTGCCCGAGCCCTTCGGCCAGCACGCGGGGCATGTGCACGGCGCGCTGCACGCGCCGGCCAAGCGCGCCGCCTGAAGCGGCCTCGGGCTTTTGCTTCGGGCTTTTACTTGCCGATGAGCTGCGTGAGCTTCTCGGCCTCGAAGCACTCGTCGCGGGCCGCGTCGCCTGGCACGCAGTCCTTGGTCGAGCCGGAGCGGTCCGACAGCTTCTCGATGGCCTGCCACAGCAGCGCGATCTGGTGCTCCTGGCTCGAGGCGTTGTCGATCAGGCTGCGCATGGCCTGGCTCAGCGGGTCGTCTTCCTGCGTGATGCCGTAGGCCGAGAACTTCTGCGGCGCGGCCACGTCGGCGCTTTCGCCGGCCTTCGACGGGATGATGCGCGCGGGAATGCCCACCGCCGTCGCGCCCGCGGGCACCGGCTTGATGACCACCGCGTTGCTGCCGATCTTGGCGCCGTCGCCCACCTCGAAGCCGCCCAGCACCTTGGCGCCGGCGCTCACCACCACGTTGCGGCCCAGCGTGGGATGCCGCTTGGTGCCCTTGTAGAGCGAGGTGCCGCCCAGCGTCACGCCTTGGTAGATGGTGCAGCCGTCGCCGATCTCGGCGGTCTCGCCGACCACCACGCCCATCGCATGGTCGAAGAACACCCGCTCGCCGATCTTGGCGGCCGGGTGAATCTCGATGCCCGTCAGCCAGCGCGCCCCATGCGCGATGAAGCGCGCCGGCCACTTGAAGCCGTGAGTCCAACAGGCGTGCGCCCAGCGGTGCAGCACCACGGCATGGAAGCCGGGGTAGACCGTGATCACTTCCCAGGCGCTGCGGGCGGCCGGGTCGCGTTCGAGGATGCACCGGATGTCGGCGCGCAGGCGAGAGAACATCGCTGCCTTTTGTCGTTATATCGATATGGGGCGGGCAGTCTATAGCCCGCCGTCATCGCTTACGGGCGATAAGGTTTTATTCAGGCAGGGAGCCGCGGGGCGGCTTGGTCGCGTCGCTCATGGCCTTGGCGATGCCGCGCAGGATGTGGATTTCTTCGGGCGTGGGCTGGGCCCGGTTGAAGAGCTGCTGCAGCCGCGGCATGAGCTTCTTGGGCGCCTCGGGGTCGAGGAAGCCGATATCAACCAGCGAGCGCTCCCAGTGGTCGAGCATGCCGGCCACGGCCTGCGCATCGGCCGCCTGCACCGGGTTGACGGACTCCCGCACCTCGTAGCCGCCCAGCGCCAGCCGCCATTCGTAGGCCACCACCTGGATGGCCGCGCCCAGGTTGAGCGAGCCGAATTTCGGGTCGGTGGGAATGGTCAGGGCCACGTTGCAGCGGTAGACGTCTTCGTTCCGCATGCCGAAACGCTCGGAGCCGAACAGGAAGGCGACGTGCTGGTCGCCCTGCTTCGCCAGGGGCTCCAGGTGTTCCCGGGGCGTGCGGGTGGGCGGGCCGAAGTCGCGCGGAATCATGGCCGTGGCGCACAGGTGGGTCACGCCGTCGAGGGCTTCGTCGAGCGTTTCGACGATGCGGGCGTTGGTCAGCACGTCGAGCGCGCCGCTCGCGCGCTGGATGGTTTCCTCGCGCCGCAGCACGTTGGCCCAGCGGGGCGCCACCAGCACGAGGTCGGAGAAACCCATGGTCTTCATGGCGCGGGCGGCGGCGCCCACATTGCCGGCGTGGCTGGTCTGGATCAGGATGAAACGGGTGCGCATGGCGGGTTCAGGAGACACGAAACGGCGGAGCCGGTAAAATGCCCGATTCTCGCCGCCCGCATCGCCGGGCCGCCTTCGGGGCCTCCGCGGCCTCCCTACTGTTCTTCTCACAATCCAATGTCGTCCCCCAACCTGCATCCCATGCTCAACGTGGCCGTCAAGGCCGCACGCGCCGCCGGCGCGATCATCAACCGCGCTGCCCTCGACGTCGAGGCCGTGCGCATTTCGCAGAAGCAGGTCAACGACTTCGTCACCGAAGTCGATCACGCGAGCGAGCAAGCGATCATCGAAACGCTGCTCGGCGCCTACCCGGGGCACGGCATCCTGGCCGAAGAATCGGGCACCGAATACGGCGCCAAGGACTCCGACTACGTCTGGATCATCGATCCGCTCGACGGCACCACCAATTTCATCCACGGCTTCCCGGTCTACTGCGTGTCGATCGCGCTATCGGTGCGCGGCAAGATCGAGCAGGCGGTCATTTACGACCCGAGCCGCAACGACCTGTTCACGGCCACCAAGGGCCGCGGCGCCTACATGAACGAGCGCCGCATCCGCGTGTCCAAGCGCACCAAGCTCACCGAGTGCCTGATTTCGACCGGCTTCCCGTTCCGCACCGGCGACAACTTCAAGCAGTACCTGGCCATCATGGCGGACATGATGCCCCGCATGGCCGGCCTGCGCCGCCCCGGCGCGGCAGCCCTGGACCTGGCCTACGTGGCCGCCGGCTTCACCGACGGCTTCTTCGAAACCGGCCTGAACCCGTGGGACGTGGCCGCCGGTTCGCTGCTGGTCACCGAAGCCGGTGGCCTGATCGGCAACTTCACGGGCGAGCCCGAATTCCTCGAACAGCGCGAATGCCTGGCCGCCGCGCCGCGCATCTACGGCCAGCTGGTGCCGCTGCTCGCCAAGTACTCGAAGTTCGCCAACGTGGACGACAAGCTGCGCGCCAGCGACCGCATGCGCGCCGTGTCGGCCTCGACCAAGTCGAACCCCGACGACGCGTCGGTCGACCTCTACGCCCGCAGCACGGTGGTCGATTTCGCGGACGAAACCGCTGAGGGCGACAAGCCCGCCGTGGCCGTCCCCGCCGCGCCGCGCAAGCTCACGCGCATCCGCCGCGACGCACCCGCGGCACCCGGCACCGGCAGCGCCTCCGAGGGCGACGCTTCCGCCAAGTGATGGTGCTGGGGCCCCGCGCCGCCGCCAGGGTTCGCGCGGCTCTGCGCATTGCGCTGAGCCATTACGTCGCGAGCGGGCTCACCGTCGCGCTCGGGCTCCTGTTCATTTCGGGCGGCGTCCATCTCTGGCTCGGCACCCTGGCGGCCTCCGCGGCCGCCACCGGCGTGATCGTCACCGCCCCGCCCGACCTGCCCGGCCCGCGCCGCGGCAAGTTCTTCCAGATGCTGCCGGCACCGCTCATCGGCCTGCCGCTCTTCTTCGCGGTGCAGATGCTGCACACCGCGCCCATCCGCCTCGGGCTGCTGCTGGTGCCCGCCACCTTCATGGCCTTCCTGGCCATGGCCTGGGGCAAGCGGGGCATCCCCATCGCCATCGCGGTGATGTTCTCGATGATCTTCTCCATGGCCACGCAGGCCCCGCGCGACATGGCCGATGCGCTCGAGCGCACCTGGCACTTCGGGCTGGGCGCGGGCCTGTACGCGATCTGGGCCACGCTCGCCAACCTGTTGCTCAACGGGCGCTTTCGCACCCAGTCGGTGGCCGACGTGCTGTATTCGCTGGCCGCCCTCATGCGCACCGAGGCCGGCCAGTTCCTGCCCCACGACGACACCCGCGACGTGCGCGACACGCCCGCGCCGGTGCTCGGCCAATTGCTGCGCGAGCAGGCCGCGCTGGCCGACCAGCTGCAGGCCACGCGCGACATCGTGCTCGAATCGCCCCGCACGCCGCGCCGCCAGCGGCTGGCCGCCATGCTGGTGATCGTGCTCGAAATGCGCGACCAGCTGCTCGCGAGCGAGCTCGACCTCGACGCCCTGCGCGCCCACCCGGCCCACGCCGCGGCGCTCATCGAAATGCGCCAGGTGCTCGAAGAGCTGGCCGATGAAACCATGGCGCTGGCCGACGCATTGCTCATGCGCCGCCAGCCCGCCGCCGTGGCGGACCGGCGCCCGCGCCTGGCGGCCATCCATGTGTCGTCCGACGACAGCAGCAACGGCGGCGGGCACATCGGCCCCACCGCCGCCATGCTGGCGCGCGGACTGGCCAGCCGCATCGGCCACATCAACGACGAAGTGCTGCGCCTGTCGGCCATGGCCCGCGGCGACGCCGAGCCCAACCTGGCCGTGGTGCGCGCCAACTGGCAGATGTTCGTGAGCCCGACCGACTGGTCGTGGCGCCCCTTCTTCACGCTGTGGCGCTGGGATCAGCCACCGCTGCGCCATGCCATTCGCGCGTCGCTGGCCATCGCGGCCGGCTACGCCATCGCGGTGTCGATGCCGTGGGGCTCGCACGACTACTGGATCCTGCTGACCATCGTGGTCGTGCTGCGCGGCAGCCTCTCGCAGACGCTGGAGCGGCGCAACGCGCGGGTGGCCGGCACGCTGCTGGGCTGCGTGCTCGCGGTGGGGCTGCTGTCGGCGCATCCGTCGGCGCTGGCGCTGCTGGCCATCGTGACCGTGGCGCAGGCCATCGCGCACAGCTTCGCGGTGCGGCGCTACCTCATCACCGCCGTGGCCGCCACCGTGCTGGGCCTGGTACAGGCCCACATGCTGAACGTGGGCGTGGCGCCCATCTTCGCGCTGTTCGAGCGCATCGCCGACACGCTCATCGGCGCCGCGCTGGCCTGGGGCTTCTGCTACGTGCTGCCATCCTGGGAGCGCACGCAGATCCCGGCGCTGGTGGCGCGCGTACTCACCGCGCAGGCCCGCCACGCGCGCCTGGCGCTCGGCCTGGGCCAGTTGCAGGCCATCGACAGCAGCCCCGAGCTCGAATGGCGGCTCGCGCGCCGCGAGGCCTACGACAGCCTCTCCGCGCTGGTGCAGGCCACGCAGCGTTCGCTCTCCGAACCGCGCGCGGTGCAGCCGCCGCTGGAGCCGCTGGAACACCTGCAGGCCCACAGCTACCAGCTGCTCGCGCAACTGAGCGCAGTGAAATCGATGCTCGTGCTGCGGCGCGACCGCCTCACGCCGGGCGAGGTCGAAGGCCCCATCAGCCGCACATCTCAACGAATCGAGGCCGCCATCGGAACTATGCCGACCACCGGCCCCTCTCACCCCGAGAGCAGCGGTTCCACCGCTGTCGGCGGACCGATTCCCCTGCCCGACCCGTTCGACAACGACATCAGCCCCTGGCTGCTGCGCCGCCTCGATCTGGCCACGGCCCTCGCCACGCAGCTGCGCGACGACGCGGCCCGCATTCTTCAACCACTGAACGAAACCACAACCCAAGCAAAGACGACCACCGCCTGATGATCAAAGAGATACTCGCCCACCCCTGGTTCGGCACATGGGTTGCCGCCCTGATCGCAGTTCCCCTTTCTCTTCTCGCGCACCGTATCGGCGGCCTTGTCCTGCGGCGGATCACCCGCCCTGCCCCGACGATCCATTCGATGGTGGTCAGCTGCAATTCCGCGGCGCGGCTCGTGCTCCCGCTGCTGGCGCTCAACGTGGTGTGGCAGGGCGCGCCCGACGACCTGCACTTCATCGGCAACGTGCGCCATCTCACCGGCCTGCTGCTGATCGCTTCGACCACCTGGCTCGCCGTCAGGGCCATCAGCGGCTTCGCGGAAGGCGTGCTGGCCCAGAACCCGTCGGACGTGGCCGACAACCTGCATGCGCGCCGCGTGCTCACGCAGACCCGCGTGCTCGCGCGCACCGCCATGACGGTGGTGCTGGTGGCCGGCGGCGCGATGATGCTCATGACCTTCCCGGGCGCGCGCCAGGTCGGCGCCAGCCTGCTGGCCTCGGCCGGCGTGATCGGTATCGTGGCCGGTCTGGCGGCCAAGCCCGTGTTCAGCAACCTCATTGCAGGCCTGCAGATCGCGCTGGCGCAGCCGATCCGCATCGACGACGTGCTGGTGGTCGAAGGCGAATGGGGCCGGGTCGAGGAAATCACCGGCACCTTCGTCGTCATCAAGATCTGGGACGAGCGCCGGCTGATCCTGCCGCTCACCTACTTCATCGAGAAGCCGTTCCAGAACTGGACGCGCCACTCGTCGCAGCTGCTGGGCGCGGTGTTCATCTACGCCGACTACGGCATGCCGCTCGCGCCGCTGCGCGAGGAGGTCGAGCGCATCGTGAAGTCTTCGTCCGAATGGGACGGCCGCTTCTTCAACCTGCGCGTGACCGACGCCACCGAACGCACCATGCAAATCCGCGTGCTGTGCACCGCCGCCACCTCGGGCCTGGCCTTCGACCTGCGCTGCAACGTGCGCGAAGGGCTCATCGACTTCATGCAGCGCGAGTACCCGCAGTTCCTGCCGAAGATGCGCATCGAGAGCGAAGGCGCGCAGGAGCGCCAGATGCCGCAGCCGGCCCAGCACGCCTGAGCGCGGCCTTGGGTGACCTTCGCCGCCGATGCGGCAGCTACCGGGCAACTTCATCTGAGATACTGCACGAGCGCTAAGAGTTCGGTTCCCGCCTCGCCTGATGGGGCAGGAATCATCACCCGGACCATTCCATGCCCGATGAAACCACGTCCATCCCGCTGACCTGTGCACAGCACGCATTCAACAAGCAGCCGCCTGACGAAGCACTGTCTGGCCTCGTGAAGGACTATCTTGAATTGCGCGCTCAGGGCTCGGCGCTTTTGCTGGCCTCGAGCGGGTTTCAGTGGGCTCCTGCTTCCCCGGGTTATCTCGTCAAGTCGCTCCAGGGCAGAAGCTATTACGTGCCGTTCAATCTCGCGTCGATGTTTCCTGCAGATGACATGCTTGAGGAAATCGACGACCTGCTAACTGCCTGCAGGCTCAATGAATCCGGCAACATCTGCTTGAGCGGCAGCGCCACTTTTTTGGGCAAGGTCGCTTCCATCACTGATCTTGATTTCTGCGAGTACTACTTCGACGATCTCGACAGCGCCAAGATCAAGGTGGACGCCAAGGCAAAAGAGGAAACGCTGCCCTGCCTTTTTCGCGTCAAGTCGGAAGACCGGGCCGAGCATCGGCCTTTCCTGAACTTGCAGCCGTTTCTGGACCGGATCAAACTGCACACCGATTCAGAGACCGAGTTCGAACGGGTCAAGCTCGACTATGTCGCCGCGCCAGAACGCTTCGGCCCGATCGCGGTCACCAACATGATCCTCTCGACCGACATTGGCGGCACCGATTCGCGCAACGCAGCCTTGAGCTTTCAATACCAGGAAATCGTGGTTTGCGAGCAGGCGCGGCAGCCCCATCGTTCGCTCGTGTCGGCGGCGGATATCGGGCGCTACATGAATTGGCTCAAGGACCAGGCCAAAGCATTGACCGAAGCTGGCGGCAAGGATCTGCCGACCTCGGGTCCGAAGCTCGTCAAGGCGCTGAAACGCGCACTGTCCTGGTATCTGGTTGCGGGAATGGAAGAGCCCGCCAGCGACATCGTGAGTGTGCTCAACCATCCCGTCATGGCCAGAATTTCGAGTTCGGCCCGCGGCGAGGAGCTTGAGCGTATGCTGGGGGACCTCGACCGGGCCGCGGCTGATGAACTGCGCCAGTTGGTTGGCCTGGAACGCCCCGGCAACGGCATCGCGGCGAACGATTTGCTGGATTTTTATACTCTTGCACATGAACTGGCCAAGGACTTGGCACAAGAGATGGAATCCCTTTCAGTTGCATAGAAGGACGACCCATGGATCGCAACGCCCTGCTGAAAAAATTGATTGCTCTGAATCCGGCCCCCGATTCAGAAGGCTCGGAGCCCAGCGACGCGCTGCGACCGGAAGACATGGATGACCTGGATACGCTAGCGGTCAAGTTCAGCAAACTTGCCAAGCGCAGCGACGAACTCGCGAACAAGACCGCCGTCGTTAAGCGCCTTCAGAACACCGATTACAGCCAGCGCAAGCTGATTCTCCAGAAGCTGTCTCGAACCTTCGCCAGCATCGACGAGAACGACAAGGCCGAGCGCAAGCATGCCGATGCAACGCAAGGACGAAGTGCGGACAAGCGGCGCACGACACTGAAGGCCGAGATCCCCCTAGAAGAGGTGCATCGACGAATCACCGATCTCCAGCGTGAACTCGACGAATTGATTGCGGCCAACAAGCCGCGGGTCGTCGCGGAAGTCCGTACGCTGATCAATGAATACGATGTGAGTCCGGAAGAACTCGGTTTTTCCACGAGACAGCACGGTCGGCACCTCCAGAGGACGCGCTCGAACACCGGCAAGCGGCAGCAAGTTGCGAACTGACGCCTACTTGGCCGACGCCAGCATGTAGTCGACCGTGAGGTTCGCCAGCGCGCGCACGCCGTTGACCAGCGCCGGTTCGTCCACGTAGAACTCCGGCGAGTGGTTCGACGCGGCCTTGGTCACGTCCACGCCCTTGGGCGTCACGCCCAGGTTGAAGAACAGGCCCGGCACGCGCTCCTGGTAGAACGAGAAGTCTTCCGACGCCGTGGCCTTGGGCCCGAGCATCCAGTTGCCCTCGCCCGCCACGCGCTGCAGCGTGGGCGCCATCTGCGCGGTCAGCGCCGGCTGGTTGATGGTGGCGTTGTAGAGCTCCACCACCTTGAAGGTGGCCTCGGCGCCCGCGCTCGCGGCAATCGACTCCGTGGTGCGCTTCATGCGCGCGTGGATGTCTTTCTTCATGGCTTCGTCGTAGGTGCGCACGGTGCCCATCATCTCGACCTTCTCGGGCACGATGTTCATGCGGTTGCCGCCGTGAATGGTGCCCACGGTGATGACCGAAGGCTCCAGCATCGCATTGACCTGGCGGCTCTGGATGGTCTGCAGGCCCATCACGATCTGCGAGGCCACCACGATCGGGTCGATGCCGCCCCAGGGGCGCGCGCCGTGCGTCTGGCGGCCCTTCACGTCGATCCAGAACTGGTCGGCCGCCGCCATGGCCGCGCCGCTGCGCCAGGCCAGCTTGCCCGACTCGATGCCGCTGCTCACGTGCAGGCCGAAGATGGCGTCGACCTTCGGGTTCTCGAGCACGCCCTCGGCCACCATCTGCTTGGCGCCCCACATGTTGCTGCCGTTGGGCTCGAAGTCGGCCGGGCTCTCCTCGGCCGGCTGGAAGATGAACTTGACCGAGCCCTGCAGCTGGTCCTTCATGCTCGCCAGCACTTCGGCGGTGGCCATGAGGATGGCGACGTGGGTGTCGTGGCCGCAGGCGTGCATCACGTCGACTTCCTTGCCCAGGTACTGGCCCTTGGCCTTCGAGGCGAAGGGCACGTCGACGCGTTCCTTCACCGGCAGCGCGTCCATGTCGGCGCGCAGCGCGACCACGGGGCCCGGCTTGCCGCCCTTGAGCAGGCCGACCACGCCGGTCTTGGCCACGCCCGTCTTCACCTCGAAGCCCAGCTTGCGCAGATGGTCGGCCACCAGCTTCGCGGTGCGCATCTCGTAGTTGCCGAGTTCAGGATGCTGGTGAATGTCGCGGCGCCACGCGATCAGCCTGGCCTCCACCGCCTTGGCGCGCGTGTCGATCTGCGCCTGCAGCGAGGCGGCGTCTCCTGCCTGCGCATGGGCCGATGCGGCGCAGAAGGCGAGCGCGGCGGCCAGCACGGGGTTCAGGAAATTCTTCTTCATTGGCATGTCTCCGGTTGAAATGTTTTTTTGTGGGCCTTGGCCGAGGCCGGGACTCTAGGTCGCGGCACCGGGCGTGTATGTCCTCACGAATGCGGGCACGGGAACTTTGCCACGGCGCCGCATGGCATTATTTGAACGCCGGAGACACACATGAACAACGAACTGCCGGTGCAGGACGCATGGCTCGCAGAGGCCGTCCAGCACCTCGGAAGCCCCGCCTTCCATTCCCGCCTGCTCGAGGGCCTGCACACGGCGCTGGGCGTGGACCACGTGAGCTACCTGAGCTACGACGCCCAAGGGCGCGTGCAGGCCGCGTCGGCCGCCAGCGTGCTCGACCAGGACCTGATCGAGTCGACCACCGAAATCTTCGTGCAGCGCTTCTATGCGCGCGACCCGCACTACCCGCTGATGTTCAGCGACGCGCGCCGGCCCGCCGCGCCGCGCCCCGAGCTGCAATTGCTCTGGACCTCGGCCGCCGGCATCGGCGACGCCGAGTACCGCCGCCTGCTGTTCGACCGCCCCGGCTTCGACGGCAAGGTGTCGCTGGTGCGCCGGTGGCGCGAGCAGACCTGCTACCTCAACCTGTACTTCTCCCGCACCAAGGTGCAGCGGGAGCGCACCGCCCGGCTGATGCGCGCGCATGCGGCCACGCTCATGGCGCTGGCGCACCGCCACGACGAACTGGTAGCCATGCAGCAGCAGTTGCATGCACCGGCGACGCAGGCCGGCGCATGGCCCCAGCTCTCCCCACGCGAACGCGAAACCGCACGCCTGATGACCGAAGGCTGCACCGCGAAGGAAATCGGCCGGCGGCTGTCGCTCTCGCCGGCCACCGTCATCACCTACAAGGAGCGCGTGTACGCCAAGCTCGGCGTGCAGAACCTGCGCGAGTTCCTGACGCTGGCGGCGCACTGAGTCCTTTCATTTTTCAAACGACATCGATACACCCATGAGCCAGGCTCTCTTCAGGAAATTGCTGGGCGCATTGCCCGTTGCCGCAGCCCTCGCATGCGCCTCGGCGCAAGCCGAGCCTACCGTGGTCGCGCCCGTCAAGGGCTACACCTTCGCGGGCGACAAGCTCGTGTCTTTCGAGGCGCTGGCCTTCGACAAGGGCCGCGTGCTCGGCGTCGGCGAAGCGGCCACGCTCGCGAAGCAATACCCCGACGCCCGCAAGATCGACGGCCAGGGCCGCGCGCTGCTGCCCGGCCTGATCGACGCGCACGGCCACGTCTTCCGCGTCGGCTTCCGCCAGAGCGAAGTGGTCGTCACCGACACACGCACGCTGGCCGAGGCACAGGCGAAGATCAAGGCCTACGGCCAGGCCAACCCAGCGCGCCAGTGGATCATGGGCTCGGGCTGGAACCAGGTTTTGTGGAAGCTCGACCGCTTTCCCACGGCCGCCGAACTCGACGCCGCCATTGCCGACCGCCCGGTGACGCTGCGCCGCGTCGATGCACACGCCATCTGGGCCAACACCAAGGCGCTGCAGCTGGCCGGCATCACCCGCGACACGCCCGACCCGGTGGGCGGGCGCATCGAGCGCGACGCCAAGGGCGAACCGACCGGCATCCTGATCGACAAGGCGCAGCTTCTGCTGACCAAGGTCATGCCGCCCTACACCGACGCCGAGCGCCGCCTCGCGCTCGACTCCGCCCTGCGCCACTTCGCCTCGCTGGGGCTGACGGGCGTGGGCGACGCCGGCACCGGCGCGGACGAAGTGCGCATCTACCGCGAATTCGCGGACGCGGGCAAGCTCAGCTCGCGGGTCTACGCCATGATCAACGACGTGGGCGACGACTACAAGAAGCTCTCCACCCAGGGCCCGCTCAAGGGCTACGCGGACGACCGCTTCAGCCTGGCCGCGGTGAAGCTCTTTGCCGACGGCGCGCTCGGCAGCCGCGGCGCCGCGCTGCTGGAGCCGTACAGCGACGACCACAACAACAAGAGCCTGCTGTTCATGGACGACGCCGCGATGCGCGCCAAGGTGCGCACCGCGCTGAAGGCCGGCTACCAGGTCAACGTGCACGCCATCGGCGACGCGGCCAACCGGCAGATCCTCGACGCCTTCGAGGCCGCCTACAAGGAAGACGCCAGCGGCATGGCGCGGCGCAACCGCGTCGAGCATGCGCAGGTGGTGTCGCTGCAGGACATTCCGCGCTTCAAGACGCTGGGCCTGATCGCGTCGATGCAGCCCACCCATGCCACCAGCGACATGAACATGGCCGAAGACCGCGTGGGCAAGGAGCGCATCAAGGGCGCGTATGCGTGGCAGACCTTTTTGAAGCAGGGCACGGTGATCGCGGGCGGCTCGGACTTTCCGGTGGAGTCGGCCAACCCCTTCTTCGGCCTGCATGCGGCCGTGACGCGCACGGACCACCAGGGCAAGCCCATCGCCGGCTGGCACCCCGAGGAAGCGATGACGCTGCCGCAGGCGCTGCGCGCCTTCACGCTCGACGCGGCCTATGCCGAACACCAGGAAAAGACCACCGGCTCGCTGGAGCCCGGCAAGTGGGCCGACTTCATCATCGTCGACCAGGACCCGTTCACCGCCGCGCCCGGCGACATCTGGAAAACCAAGGTGCTGGGCACCTGGCTCGCGGGCGAGCAGGTCTACGCGGCTCCGGCGGCACGCTGATCGGCCATGCCGGCCGCGGCCATGGTGCTCGTGGGCTTCGCGGCGTATCAGCTCTCGACGCTCTTCACGCGCTGAGCCTTGCGCATCGACGGCCATTCGAGCAGCGTGAACGCGCGCAGCAGCCACTCGACCGGGCCATAGGCAAAGCGTCCCATCCACCAGCGGCTGAGCACCAGTTGCGCCGCGAAGATCGAGAAGGCGAACGCGAAGCCGCCGAGCGGCCCGACCGAGCCGATCAACCGCAGCCCGTAGGCCAGGAAGATCCATGCGCACACCAGCGACTGCAGCAGGTAGTTGGACAGCGCCATGCGCCCGGCCGGCGCCAGCCACGCCACCAGCCCCTGCCCGCGTGGCGTCTGGAAGAACAGCAGCAGCGCCGATGCATAGGCGGCCGTGAGGAAAGGCGCCGTGAGCAAGCCGAGCCCGAAGCCGACCACCTCTCGGCCGCCGTCGCCCACGCGCATCGTCGACAGGCCGTAGACCACGGCGCCCGGCAACCCGATGAGCAGCCCGCAGATCACCAGGCGCTTGAACAGGGTCCGGTGCGCGGCGGCATTCGCCAACAGCCCGCGCCGTCCGGCGATGAAGCCCGCCAGGAACATCGCCAGCGCCGTCGGCGCCTGCGCGAGTGCAAGCACCACCCACACCTGCGCCAGCTCGCGCAGGTGCTGCGCGATGACCGTGGCCGGCGTGCCCCGGTAGGCGTGCAGCGCCGCCATGGCCTCCGCGTGAAGGCTGCGCGTGTCGGCATCGATGCCGGCGCGCGTCATCAGATAGCCGAGGCTGGCCCACAGCAGCGAGGTGACGAGCACCAAGGCCACCGCGCAGAACGCCATGAAGCCGTCGCCGCGCCGCCGCAGCAACAGCAGCACGCCGCCGATCGCCGCGTAGGTCGTGAGGATGTCGCCGTGGTACAGCACTACCGCATGCAACAGGCCCAGCACCCACAGCCCCAGCAGACGCCGCAGCATGCGCGGCGCGAAGGCTTTGCCGTCGCGCTCGGCGGAGTCCATCTGCAGGGTGAAGCTGTAGCCGAAGAGGAAGGAGAACAGCAGGTAGAACTTGGTCTCGAACAGAAAGGAGCGCATGAACAGCGCCGCGCGCTCGGCCGCTGACTGCGCCATCGGGTCGGGCACGCCCATGCCGTAGAAGGGAGAGGCGAAGGTCGCAATGTTCACCACCAGAATGCCCAGCAGCGCAAAGCCGCGCAGGGCATCGACCAGCGACTGGCGCTCGCGCGCCGGAGCCGTCGTGCTCATGCCGCCCTCCCGGGACGCAGGAAGCGGCTGACGATCAGCCGCAGCATCGGCGCCTCGGCCTCCGGCTCGAAGCTCGAGTCGACGGCCAGGCGCGCGAAGACCCCGTCGATCAGCGCGGCGATCCAGCTTGCCGTCTGGCCGGCATCGAGGCTCGCGTCCACCTGCCTCCGCGCTACGGCCGTGCGCAGCAGCGCGGCGATGGCTTCGCGCGTGGCGGCGTCGCTCGCGGCCACGCGCGCGCCCACGGTCGGGTTGCGCGTGGCCTCCGCCGCAATTTCGAGCGCCAGGCGCGAATAGGCCTTGTCGGCCGCGAAGCCCATCACCACGTCGAGAAAGCCCAGCAGCGCCTCCAGCAGGTCGGGCGCGTCGCCGAGCGTCTCGAAGTAGGCGGCGGTGTCGCGCTGCTCTTCTTCGATGATGGCTTCGACGATGGCGCTCTTGCTGTCGAAATAGTGAAAGAGGTTGCCCGGGCTCATGCCCGCGGCGGCACAGATCTCGGCGGTGGTGGTGGCATGGAAGCCGCGTCGCGCGAAGCAATCGGCGGCGGCCTCCATGATCTGGCGGCGCTTGGCCTGCTGGCGTTCAGGGTCGACTTTGCGCATGGCATGGGCTCGGTTGTCCGGTCATGCGCCAATTATTAGACTAAACGCTCGATCTAATATTAAGAAACCCTTTCGGAACCGCCGGGCACTCAGCGCTTTCGCTTCTGCACGATGCCGTGGATGGTTTCCATCAACAGGCGCGCGCCCTCGCCCGGCTCGCTGTTGCGCCGCACCGTGAGCCCCACCGGGCCTTCGGTGCTGGCGGTGTCGATGGCCACGCGCTTGAGCTCGCCGCGCGCCAGGAAGCCTTCGACCGCGCCCTGCGGCGCGAACCACACCGCCTCGGAGCGCTGCAGCAGCCCGATGGCGAAGCTGGTGTCCGTCGCCTCCACCAGCCGGTTGGGCAGGGCCACGCCCTGCGCGATGAGAAAAGCGTCCGCCGTGTGGCGGATCAGCGAGCCCGACACCGGCAGCACCAGCGGATAGCCGGCCAGCGCATCGAGCGCCGGCTTGCGCCGCGAGGCCAGCGGATGCCCCGGCCGCACCACCAGCAGCAGCGGTTCGCTGTAGAGATGCTCGAACGCGAGGTCGGCCATGGCCGATGCCTGCGCGAGGCGGCCCAGCACGAGGTCGATCTCGCCCTGGCGCAGCTGCGTCATCAGTTGCGCGTTGATGCCGCTCACCACCCGCACGCGCAGCGCGGGATGCGAGGCATGCAGCAAGGCGACCGCCTCGGGCAGCAGGTTGGCCACCATGTTGGGCAGCGCGCCGACGGCCACGTGCAGCTGGTCGGCCTCGGGCATGTCCATGGCCAGCCCCAAGCCTTCGCTGAGCCCGCGCAGCGCCGAGACGGCATGGCGCACCAGCACCTCGGCCGCCGGCGTGAGCTCCACGCCGCGGCGGCGGCGCAGCAGCAGCGGTCGGCCGATGATTTCTTCCAGCTCCGCCACCGTCTTGGACACCGCGGGCTGCGTGAGCGACAACGCCTTGGCGGCGCGCACCAGGTTGCGCTCCTGCGCCACCATCACCAGGCATTGCAGGTGACGCAGCTTCAGGCGCGCAAAGTTCATGGCTGACATGGGGCTTCTCTCTGTGGGGCGGGCTTTCAAATATAACTATTGGGAATACCTGTTGGAAGAGCTTTCAGTTGTGCAGGCCTCGCCACCGCTCTAGAGTTGCCTTCGATCAGGAGACAAAGAAAGACATGACCACCGTTTTCAAGAACGCCTTCGGCGGCGCGCGCCGCCGTCTTGCCGTTGCCGCCGCCTGCGCGGCGCTGCTGCCGTTGGGCCTGGGCCTTGGCGCCACGGCCGCCCACGCGGCCGACGCCCCCTACCCCACCAAGGCGGTGAAGCTGCTCACCAACTTCCCGGCGGGCGGCCCCATCGACATCCTGGCCCGCACGCTGGCCGATGCGCTGCAGAAAGACCTGAAGCAGCCCTTCATCGTCGACAACCGCCCCGGCGCGGGCGGCAACATCGGCGCCGACTTCGTGGCCAAGAGCCCGGCCGACGGCTACACGGTGCTGCTGGGCATCGACACCACCTTCACCATCAACCCGCACCTCTACCCGTCGATGCCGTTCGCGGCCAAGGACCTGAAGCCGCTGATGATCTTCAGCTCTTCGGGCCTGAGCTTCGGCGTGGCCGGCAACGTGAAGGCCAAGACCCTGCCCGAGTTCATCGCGCAGGCCAAGGCGGAGCCCGCCACGTTCAGCTCCGCCGGCAACGGCAGCCCGGGCCACATTGCCGCCGAGATCTTCGCGAGCGAGACCGGCGCGAAGATCACGCACGTGCCCTACAAGGGCAACGCGCCGGCGGTGCTGGCGCTCATGGGCGACGAAGTGCAGGCCGGCATCCTCGCCACGCCGGGGCTGCTGCCGCAGGTGCAGTCGGGCAAGCTGCGCGCCCTGGCCGTGACCGGCCGCCAGCGCTCGCCGCTGCTGCCGCAGGTGCCCGCCGTGGGCGAACTGGGCCTGAAGAACCTGGAGTTCGAGGTGCTCTACCTCGCGATGGTGCCGGCCGCCACGCCCGAGCCCGTGATGCAGACCCTGCGCGCGTCGCTGCAGAAGGCCATGGCGCTGCCGGAGGTCAAGTCGCGCATTGCGGCGCTCGACATGGTGCCGCTCGGCGAAACCGGCACCGCCGCCAGCGACCACCTGGCGGCCAGCCTTGCGCGCTACGGCCGCATCGTCAAGGCCACCGGCATGAAGGTCGACTGAACCCGTCCACCGAGAGCCGCACCCCGGGGTAAACCCGGGCAATGGTTGATTTGAACAATCGAACGCAGCGTCCTCAGAATCGTCCGCAACCGCGGACCTCGCGGTCACACTCATTGGCCATTGCCTGAAAAGACGAAGACAAGGACCTGCCCATCATGCTGCCGACCCATTCCCTCACCCGCCGCGCCACCCACCGCCTTGTCGGCCTGCTGGCCATCGCCGGCTTCACGGCGGCTTTTGCCACCAGCGCCGTGGCGCAGGCCAAGCTCGACAGCCCGCTGCACATCGTGGTCGGCTATGCGCCCGGCGGCGCCACCGACCGCGTGGCGCGCGTGGTGGCCGACAAGCTCGGCACCAAGCTGGGCGTGGCGGTCATCGTCGACAACAAGCCCGGCGCGGGCGGCCGCCTCGCGGCGCAGCAGGTGAAGATCACGCCCGCCAACCAGAACGTGCTGATGCTCGCCAACCCCGCCGTCATGGTGGTGGCGCCGCTGGTCTTCAAGGACAACAACTACGACGCCGAGCGCGACTTCGTGCCCGTGTCGCACGTCAACGACTACGACTTCGCGCTCGCCGTGTCGCCCACCCTGCCCGTGCGCGAACTGAGCCACCTGCTCGCGTGGATGCGCGCCAACCCAGCCCAGGCCAACGTGGGCGTGCCGGCCACCGGCAGCCTGCCGCACTTCTTCGGGCTCATGATGGGCGAGAAGGCCAACGTGCAGACACAGGTGATCGGCTACCGCGGCTCCGCGCCGCTGCTGAACGACCTGATCGGCGGGCAAGTGCCCATTGCCGTCGACACCGAAGACGTGGTGCTGCCGCAGCACACGGCGGGCAAGCTGCGCATCCTGGCGCTGTCGGGCGCCAAGCGCTCGCCGTTCGCGCCGAACATTCCCACCTTCAAGGAAGCCGGCCTCGACCTGGCCGCCACCGGCTGGAACACCTTCTTCGCGCCGACCACCATGCCCAAGGCCAAGATCGAGCAACTGGCCACCGCCATCCGCGAAGTCATGCAGGACCCGGACACGCAACGCAAGTTCAAGGACTCCGGCATGACGCCGGTGGTCAGCACGCAGGCGCAGACCGTGGCCATGCTCAAGGCCTACCGGGCGCAGTGGTCGCCAGTCGTACAAAAGTCGGGCTACCAGCCCTGACTGCGAGGAACCCCAGGAGACATATGACCAGACCCAACATCATCTTCATCGTTGCCGACGACCTCGGCTATGCCGACCTCGGCTGCTATGGCGGCCGCGACGCCGTATTCGGCCCCGTCTCGCCCGTGCTCGACGGCCTGGCCGCCAACGGCCTGAAGCTCACGCAGGGCTATGCCAATTCGCCCGTGTGCTCGCCCACGCGCTTTGGCATGATCACCGGCCGCTACCAGTACCGCCTGCGCGGCGCGGCCGAAGAGCCGATCAACAGCAAGAGCCGCGGCAGCACCACCCTGGGCCTGCCGACCGACCACCCCACCCTGCCTTCACTGCTCAAGGCCAGCGGCTACCAGACCGCGCTCATCGGCAAGTGGCACCTGGGCTACCCGCCCACCTTCGGGCCGCTGCGCTCGGGGTACGACGAGTTCTTCGGGCCCATGTCGGGCGGCGTCGACTACTTCACGCACTGCGACTCCACCGGCCGCCACGACCTGTGGTTCGGCGAGGAAGACAAGGTCGAAGAGGGCTACCTCACCGACATCCTCTCCAAGCGTGCAGTCGACTACGTCGACCGCATGGCAGAACTTCAGAAGAAAGACGAAGCCCCCTTCTTCCTGAGCCTGCACTACACCGCGCCCCACTGGCCGTGGGAGACCCGCGACGACGCGGCGAAAGCGCCGAACATCAAGGACAACCTGTTCGACCTGGCCGGCGGCAACATTCATGTGTACCGCCGCATGATCCATCACATGGACGAAGGCATCGGCTGGATCATGGCCGCGCTCGAGAAGCACGGCATGGCCGACAACACCCTGGTGGTGTTCACCAGCGACAACGGCGGCGAACGCTTCTCCGACAACTGGCCGCTGGTCGGCGGCAAGATGGACCTGACCGAAGGCGGCATCCGCGTGCCATGGATCGCACACTGGCCCGCCGTGATCGGCAAGGGCGGCGAGAGCCCACAGCTGTGCATGACCATGGACTGGTCGGCCACCATGCTCGAAGCGGCTGGCGTGGCGGCGCACCCGGACTATCCGCTGGACGGCGTGTCGCTGATGCCCGTGCTCAAGGACGCGTCGAAGAGCTTCCGCCGCCCGCTGCACTGGCGCATGAACCATCGCGGCCAGGAAGCGCTGCGCGACGGCGACTGGAAGTACCTGAAGGTGGACGGGAACGAATACCTGTTCAACATCCCCGGGGATGAACGCGAGCGGGCGAATCTGGCGAAGAAAGAGCCAGAACGACTTGCTTCTATGCGGGCGGATTGGGCGGCTTGGAATGCGACGATGCCGGCCATTCCGGAGGATGCGACTGTGAGTCTTGGATATTCGACCAAGGACATGCCGCAGAGATAAGGTCTCTACCGCACCTTGCACAGCTGCATGTCACCTGGCCTGTCATTCAAACCCTGCAGATCCTCGTCAGGGATGCGCCGGAAGACGGGCCATTTCGATTCTTCAATCGTGACGACCTTTCCGCTGCCGAGGCATATCGCCTCCAGCGAACGCGGCTTCTTTTCACAATCAATAGAGCCCAAAGCGCAGCGCTCCCATTGCTTTATCTGGATTTTTGATTCGGCTCCCGCGGTCGTTACTTCAATTGAATTGGCTGCGATCACCATCAAGCTGTAGTCGGAATTTGGAATATGCCTGCTCCATTCATCCTTCCAGTATCTGCTGTGCAGTTCATAGCCGTAGATACCCAAAGATGGAAGCGTTGAAGCGGACGCGAGAAGAAGAGCAACCCAGACAAGGCTCTTGAACGTCTTTCGTGTTCGCGGCCAAAGCACCAGCCCTAAGACCAGGAATACGACGACGCCAGCTCCAGCCCAGGCCAACAGAGACCCGAGTGCAGCACTCGCGCAATCTTCGCCGCAATGCCTTGCCTCGAATGCGCCATTGAGCATTGAAACGGCGACGCCACAGAACAGACCGACGAGTGCGAGCATCAGGCACACCCACAATCTTTTCATTTCACCTCCCAGAAAAGAATCTTCTTGCTTCCCGCCAGATCGCTGAAATTGAAATCATCAAGCGGCCAAGGCAACCACTGGACGCTATTAATCCCGATCCGGCGCGCGTTGTTTGCAGCATTGGCGGGAAGACGAGATCCATTCCATAGGTCGATGTGATCGCCTGTTGCGGTTTTGCTCTCACCACTTCGGCGCCAGTAGTCCTCGAAGTAGATGATCCCGGTTCTGCCTTTTATCTTCTCCTGCCAGTCCGGTCCCGTCACATTCTCCGGTTGCTCAGGAAGACCACAAAAGGGCTGCAACTTGAGCCAGTTCGAAAGTTCCGTCGCGACTACACCGGCTCTCAATTTGTCGAGCGAGATCGAACTCCCCCTGAAAGACTTCATCTCGACACCCACGCCGTGAAGTGCCTTGCTCACTTTGATTGCGCACTGGTTTTCGTAGCCTCTTGGTGGCTTTCCGGTCTTTGCATCGACATATGGATATCCACTTGGATAAGCGCTCCACAGGTCGGCAAACCTCACTGCAGTCACGTTGACCTTGCAGATCGACTCCTTGACGGTGTTCGTCTGAACCTGGACCTGCTGCGCCAGTTTTCTTGTCGTCATTCGTCGCTCCCCGCCATCCTGGCAAGAGCTTCGTCTCCCCAATAGACCGCGTACTCGTCTGCGCCGTAGGTGCCGACGCGCAGGAGCAAACCATCAGCTCCGGCGCGCCCCGAGAATGTGCGCCCGTCCAGGGTCTCGACGTAGTACGGTAAGCCGATCAGCGCGGCATTTCCAGTGGCGCTGAACTGAACTTGTTCGTCGTATTCGAGGGGTGTGGGAGTGCCCGGGCCTGCAACCCAGCCGCTCGCTGGACTCTGGAAGAACTCTTCTGGAACGGCTGCTCCACCTTCATAGTCGATCCCGTGAATGTCATTGAGGGTTGAGATAAGCGGGCATCCACCGGTAGTTATGTCGCCGTGGATGAGCATTTCGCGGCCGTTCGGCAACGATGCGCGATGCCCGCGAGATATGGCGTGACAGTTTTTCCGGCAAGCAATTGCCGCCCCCTCATATGACAGTGCACGACCGTAGCTCATGCAACTGAAATGAGCTTCGGCTACGACGCCGCCACAAGCGGCTTTATCGCCCTCGCGTATCCATCCGATTATTTTCATTCAGCCCTCCTTCGCCTGATCATCGGCGAATATGGAGGCGCTGAATCTCAACAATGCTGAAGACCGCTTGGTGCGTTTTTTTAAACTCGCCTGCAACGACGGGAAGCTATGGCAACCCTCGGCGCGACATGGCGTGGAGGAAAGCTCCAGGTCCCGGCCGGCCTACCTACCCCCTCACACTCACCTCCAACAACATCTCCGCCTCTCGCGCCAAATCCGCAGCGATCCAGAGCATGTGATCCCGGTGCTTCTCCCCCGCCTCCTCGAACCATCCATTGCCGTCGCCATAACAGCACCACAGCAGCGAATTCAGCTGCGCCAGTTTGATTTCGAGCAGGTCTCTTGCCTCGTCGGCTGTCGGGGTGGTGGTCGCCGTCGGGTTCATGGTGCCACGTGTGCGGCGGGAAGATTTGGGCGCAGAACGCCCGGCCATAATTCGCTCAGCCATTTGGTGTGCTTTCTCTGAAAAGTAGTGCACGTCATGTGGTCAGACGGTCAGGGTGTTTGCGCGCCCTGGCCGTCGCCTTTTGTGCCTCACGTTCGCACCGATGCACCAAGGGAGCACCGGCAACCCGCCGTGAGGTGGGCGGTTCATCAGTTCACTTGATCAGAAGTTCGGAGAGTTCCTTTTCACGGTGTTCGTCGCCCACAAGGAGGGGCGTCTTGCGGCAGGGGCATTCACTGTAGAGAAGCGAAGCCGCGCAAGAGAAAAGATTTCGTCGAGGAATTCTCGAATCGATGAGATATCTGCCGGGATGAAGTGGCGGGACACAAAGCTCTGACAGTTGGGTGCGTTTCGCCGCCGTTGAGCCGGGCAAACAAGCAGCAGGCTCGTCTGCAGCGGCTGTCTAACGGAAAGCGCTGCCATGCTTGGTTCTCGCCTTCAGTCGTCGCGCGCAGCGGCATGGTCTGGTGGAGACTATGGCGCCACGAAACGCAAGCCCCCATGACCAACTTTTGCTCCCAATCGCAAGAAGCTCGAGAAGCGCGCGCAAATCAGTTTCGCGCCTTGGCCCAATCAATTGGATTGGAGCGCGTGTTTTCCATCCGTGAAGTAAAGCCCAACGCGAATGCGGGGCAGGACTATGACAAGCTGTTCGCAGTCGCCAATCTGTGGGGCATTCGATCTGTCGAGGCTTGGTATCCGTCTACGCAAGCGCCGTACCTGAAGGTCACACACGGGCCGGCCATACCGAGCCGGTGCAAGGATCAGTTGACAGGGCTCACCAGCAAGTTTGAGCAGCGAGGCGCGAAGGTAATCATTAAGAGCAGCTACGTCAGCATCCACGCCGACCTTGGTGAAGTGCTCACAGAGCTTGTCCGCGTCTTGTCCGGTCAGGCGGAACCTGAGACGGTGAAGACGCCTGACGGCAACGACGAGGTCGATCCCGCTCTGGCGCTACCTCCGATTTCCGCCGCTGTCTGCTCGGGCCTTCTAGATCGAGGCGCCCCGACAATTTCTCAGCCACCCATCAAGATCGATTCGACGGAAACGCGCGCGCTCTTGCGATCCCTCGTGGAAGCGCCTGCGCTCTTTGCCGGCCGTTCGGAAAACGTTCAGCTGTTGCCGGGAACGCTGAGTTACTCGACTCCATTCAGGGGTACGGCGTTCGGCTGCAGCACGCTCGACGAGGTCGCGGCCGCATTGGAGAGGCGAAGGCTGGATGTCCTGATCCTTGGCTCGAACCCCAATGCCGGCGAACTCGTTGCGGGCTCGCCCTACGGCACGCTTGAAGAGCAACTACGAAGCGGATACTTCGGCGAGGCCTACTTCGGCGCTGACCGCACTGCCCGCGCGGGCTGGACCCCTCAATCCGACAGCAAACCTGGATGGCGTTCGCTCTTCCGGGCTATTCAGAAAGCGGGATTCAGCAGCGACGCGGTGGCCATGGTGAACTATCTGCCATGGGGGAGCAGCAAGCTTGCAGAACTAGTGCAGGCTCTCGATTCAGCGCTGCTGGAGCGAGCGATCGAGTTCGCAGACGAGCAGCTGTCGCGCCTGCTCACGCTGTTTCGACCGAAGGTCGTGATCGTCGTGCGAAGCCTCACGGAAACGAAGGGGTTCCATTCGCCCCTGCTTGCGGACTGGAGACAAAACTCCAGCCAGGCCTCGATCGATGTCGCGACCATGGCCGGTGGCACCAAGCCCGTTAACTTCTTGGTGAGCGGTTTGCGGAATGCACCTCCGCAGTTGCTGCTCCACATGCCGCACCCCGGGTACCTGCGGATATCGAACGCTGGAGCACCCGCTTTCGAAGAGGCGGTCGCTCGTCTGATGACACCCCCCGAGTTGTCGATCAAGCCGGATCAAACCCCGGCGCCGAATTGATCTCCGTCGGCTTGTAGATCTTGTGCTGCGCCACGCCGCTGCCGGCATCGGTCACCACCAGCAGGCGCCACAGCGCCTCGCGCTTGGAGCAGTCGCTTTCTTCCTTGCTGAGCTTGAAACTGGGCACGCCCGGTGCGGTGCCCTTGACGACCACGCGCAGCAGGGTCTGGCCCTTGGCGTTGGACACTTCGAGGTCGAAGCCCTTGCCGGTCATGTTCTCGGCCTTGTAGCCGTAGCCGGTGAAGTGCTTGACGACGTATTCGAGGGCCGCGGCCTGCACCTGTTCGGGCGATGCCTTGTCGCCGCCGCCTGCCGCGGCCGCATTGGCCGTGGTCGAGATGGGCTGCGGCACGTTGCCGCGCGCCCTGGCGGCCTGCACTTCGGCGTCGGTGGGCGTCCAGCCGCTCGGGCCGCGCACGAGCACGGCCAGTTTCAGATCGGGTTCCCAGCTGGCAACGTGCCATTCGTCGTCGTCGCGCACGCGGGTGGACACCTTGGCGTCCTTGTTGCTTTCGACTTCGAGGATGGCGATGCGGTTGGTCTGCACCACGGCACGAAAGCCGCTGCCGCTGTCGTAGCTGCGCTTGAGCAGCGCGAGCCGGTCTTTGGCGCGCTGTATCTGTTGTGCGTTGCGTTCACCGCCGCCGGCGCGGTGGTGCACGTCGAGCGACTCGAGGTAGAACCAGCGCCCGTTGGCGGCCACGTTCACCCATTCGGCCCAGATGGTGGCGATGACGTTGTCGCCAGTGGCCAGCCAGGCATGCTCGAAAGGCTTGTCGCGAGCGTCGAACACACCCATCTTTGCGACGATCTCGACCGGTGTGAGCCTGGGGCCCGAGAGCCGCATCTCGTCGATCACAGTGAGTACGCGGGGGTCGACTTCCTTGTCCATTCAGTGGAATTCTGGTGAGTTTGAGGGGGTGGGGAGTATGCCGCATCGGGCAGTCCCGCGGCCTTGGGGTGGGCACTGCGGGCCGACAGATAGAATGAGAGCAATTCTCATCTGCCGCATTTTCGTTTCATGCCTTCCCCCGCCGCGACAGCCCCGATCGACGCGCTCTACCGGGAGCACCGCGACTGGCTTCAAGGCTGGCTGCGGCGCCGGCTGGGCGACGGCCACACGGCCGCGGACCTGACGCAGGACACCTTCGTGCGGGTCATCAGCGGCGGGCAGGCGCAGGCGATCCAGGAGCCGCGCGCCTACCTGACGACGCTGGCGCAGCGGGTGCTCTACAACTTCTGGCGCCGCCGCGAGCTGGAACGCGCATGGCTCGACGCGCTTGCGGCGCAACCGCAAGAGCTGGCGCCCTCCCCGGAAACCTACGCGCTGGTGCGCGAAGCCGTCGAAACCATCGACCGCTGGCTGGACGGCCTGCCGCCCAAGGTGCGCGAGGCGTTTCTGCTGCGCCGGCTCGAAGGCCTGGCGCACGCGGACATCGCGGTGCGCATGGGCATTTCGATTACGTCGGTCGAGCGGTACGTGAAGCAGGCCATCGTGCATCTGTACACCTGCCCTGCGCAGCTGGAGGCCTGAGATGGCCGCACACGCCAACGCGCTGCCGCTGGATGCGGTCACCGAGCAGGCCATCGACTGGCTGGTGCGGCTCGACTCGGGCCACAGCAGCGACAGCGACCAGCAGGCCTTTGCACAGTGGCTCGACGCCGCCCCCGCGCATGCCGCCGCCTGGACCAACCTGCAGCAGCGGCTGAACCAGCGGATCACGCCCGCATTGAGCCAGCTGCAGGCCGGCGGCCATGCGACGCCCAGCATGCGTGCGCTGAGCGCGCCCGGCGACCACCGCCCGCGCCGCCGCGCGCTGCTGGGGAGCGCCGCCGTGGCGCTGCTCGCGGCCACCGGCGGCGGGATCTGGCTCGACCGGCGCTCGCCGCTCATGGCCTGGTCGAGCGACCTGCGCACGGGCACGGGCGAACGCCGTCGCTTCGCGCTGGAAGACGGCAGCGACCTGCTGCTCAATGCTCGCTCGTCGGCCGACTTGTATTTCAGTTCCACGCAGCGGCTGGTGCGGCTGCGCGCGGGCGCGTTGATTGCGCAGGTCGCAGCCGATGCGCTGCGGCCTTTTGTCGTGCAGACCGCGCAAGGCACGGTGCGCGCGCTGGGCACGCGCTTCATGGTGCAGCAGGAAGAGGGTCGCACGCTGGTGTCGGTGCTCGAACACAGCGTGCGGCTGGCGCCGCGCGACGAAGGCCCCGGCGTTGCGCTGGAGCAAGGCGGCAGCGCCTGGATGCGGCAAGACAGCGTGGAGGCGATCTTCGCCACGCGTGTCGACCCCAGCGCGTGGTCGTCGGGCGTGCTGGAAGTGCATGACCAGCCGCTGTCCGAAGTGGTCGATGCGCTGCGCCCCTACACGCCCGCCGTGTTGCGCGTGAGCGCGGAGGCGGCGCGCGTTCGGGTCTTCGGCGTGTATCCGCTGGACCGGCCGATGCAGGTGCTGCAGGACCTGGTCGACACGCTGCCGCTGCGCGTGCGGCGCTGGGGCGACCTGGTGGTGTACGTGGACGTGCATACGGGCTGATGAGCTGACGGGTTTTCGCACCCTCGCGGGACATACAGGGTTGAACACTCCGATCAACCCAGACAGAACCGACGAGGAATGTCCGACGTGACGCTCTCCCCTATTTCACCGGCCCGCCGGAAGGCCGGCCCGCTCCTGCCGACTCGCAAGGCCACCCTGGCGCTCGCCGCCCTGCTCGCATGCGGCAGCACCGCATCGTTCGCGCAGACACCATCCGCCGCCCCGGGCGCTACCGCCGCAACCGACGGTGCCATGGAATGGAACCTGCCGGCCGATGAACTGGGCCTGGTGCTGGCGCGCATCGCCCGCCAGGGCGGCCGCACCATCAGCGCGGCGCCATCGCTGGTGGCCGGGCGACGTGCCCAGGCGGTGCAAGGGCGCTTCACCGTGGCGCAGGCTGCGCAGCAGGCGTTGACGGGCAGCGGGCTGGCATTGGCACAGACGCCGAGCGGCACGCTGACGGTCGTCGCGTCGAGCGGCAATGCATCGGCGTCCGCGACGCCGGAAGCGGCAGGCACCACGCTGGCCGAAGTGCGCGTCACGGCGCAGGCCGAACGCACGGGCACCACGGAAGGCACCGGCGCCTACACGGCCCGCGGGCCAAGCACCTCGGCCACCGGCCTCGGCCTGAGCCTGAAGGAAACGCCGCAGTCGATCAGCGTCATCACCCAGCAGCGCATGGAGGACGAGAACCTCACGAGCATCAAGCAGGTGCTCGCGCGCACGCCGGGCCTGTCGACCTCGACGCTGGGCACGGAGCGCACCAGTGCCAGCGCGCGGGGCTACCCGATCACCAACTACCAGCTCGACGGAATCAGCACGCACAGCGAATTCCTGGGGCTGGACGCACTGCCTTCGCAGAGCATCGCGGACATGGCGCTGTACGACCGCATCGAGGTGCTGCGCGGCGCATCGGGCCTGACCACGGGCGCGGGCGACCCGTCGGGCATCATCAACATGGTGCGCAAGAAGCCCACGGCCTCGTTCCAGGGGCTGGCTGAAGCCAGTGTCGGTTCCTGGGGCAACCGGCGCGGCATGCTCGACATTTCGACGCCGCTGAACGAGTCGGGCAGCGTGCGCGGCCGCATGGTGGCGGTGCACGAGGAAGGCAACAGCTACATCGACTACTACCGCAAGAAGAAGGACGTGTTCTACGGCGTGGTGGAAGCCGACCTGACCTCCACGCTCAAGCTCACGGCGGGCATCGACCACCAGGAGAACCGATCGCGCGGCTCGCTGTCTTACCTGGGTTATCCGCTGTTCAACAGCAGCGGCGAGCAGGTGGATCTTCCGGTGTCGTTCAGCGGCGCGAGCCGCGACAACCGCTTCAACACCAACTCGACCAGCGGCTTCCTGACGCTGGAACAAACGCTCGCCAACGACTGGAAGCTCAAGCTCTCGGCCAACTATCTGCAATCGAAGCAGCGCGAAGACTCGGTGTACCTGGCGGTCAACAGCAGCCTGTTCGACAAGTTCACCGGCGACGGACTGAACCTGAACGCCGAGCGCCGCGACTACGACCTGCGCAACAAGACAGTGGACCTGAAGCTGACGGGCCCGTTCACCCTGTTCGGCCGCCAGCACGAGGCCGTGATCGGTGCCGACTACACCGACTTCCGCAGCCTCACCAACGGCAGCTTCGACATTTCGGGCCTGCGCAATGCGCCGGTCAATATCTACCGCTGGAACAACGCGGGCACGCCGGTCTTCGGGGAGCGCTTCGTTACCTTCGACAGCACGCGCCGGCAAAAGAGCATCTACGGCGCGGGCCGCTTCCAGCTGAGCGACCAGTTCAAGCTGGTGGTGGGCGGCAAGCTGTTGAACTACGACAGCGACTACATCACCAAGACCACCGACGGCTACGACTCGAAGTCGCCCTCGTCCGAGCGGCGCGTGTTCACGCCTTATGCCGGGCTGCTGTACGACCTCGACGAGAACCACACGCTCTACACGAGCTTTGCCACGATCTACAACCCGCAGAGCTCGATCGACCGCTACGGCGCGCTGCTCGATCCGCAAAAGGGCGACACCTACGAGGCCGGCATCAAGAGCAGCTTCCTCGGCGGCCGCGTGACGAGCAGTGCCGCCGTCTACCAGATCAAGCAGGACAACATCGCGGAGGCGGACTCGGGCTACTTCGTACCCGGCACCACCAACACGGCTTCGCGCGCCATCAAGGGCGCCACCACACGTGGCATCGACCTGGAACTCAACGGCACGCTGGCGCGCGGCTGGAACGTGGCCGCGTCGTACAACTTCAGCACCTCGAAGGACGCCACCGGCCAGCGCATCAACACCACCTTCCCGCGCCAGATGGCCCGCCTGTGGACCACCTACCGCCTGCCGGGCGACTGGCGCCGGCTCACGCTGGGCGGCGGCGTGGACTGGAGCAGCGGCTTCTACTACACGGGCGAAGCCTGGCAGATAGAGCGCACGGTCACCGCGCGCCAGGGCGCCTACGCCGTGGCCAGCCTGATGGCACGCTACGACGTGAACGACCAGCTTTCCGTGACGCTCAACGTGCAGAACCTGTTCGACCGCAAGTACATCTCGTCGGTGTCGGGCTGGTGGTATTCGGGCACGTACGGCGCGCCGCGCAACGTGCAGCTGACGGCGCGCTACAAGTTCTGACCGGGCGCGCCGGTCAGGAACCGAAGACCAGCAGCAGGTTGTTCGCGGGCATCGCGTGCCGCTCGCGCAGCGCGAGGCCCGAGCGGCGGGCCTGCGCCACGACGTCTTCCAGGCGGCGAATGCCCCAGGAAGCGTCGCGGGCGCGCAGGCTTTGGTCGAACGCGAGGTTGCTTGGCGCCGGGGCTTCTTCTTCGAAGTACGGGCCGTAGGTAATCAGCAGGCCGCCCGGGAGCAGGTGCCGCGCGGCGCCTTCCATCAGGCCGGCGCATGCGGACGGCGGCGCGATGTGCAGCATGTTGGCGCAGTAGATCGCGTCGAAGCGTTCGGCGAACGGTGCGCCCCGCGACGGCCATTGCGGGGCCGTCACGTCGAGCAGCACCGGCGGGCGCAGGTTGGGCAGCCCAGCCTGTGCCAACCGGCTTTCGATGACGGGGAGCATGGCGGCATCCGCGTCGGTGGGCTGCCAGGTCCAATGGCTCATGGCTGCGGCGAACCACGCGACATGCTGGCCCGTGCCGGAGGCGATTTCCAGCGCGGCGCCACGCTCGCCGAGCACGCGTTTCAGAACGTCGAGGATGGGCTGCTTGTTGCGGTCGGCGGCTGCGCTGAAAGGAAGGTCGTCCATGCGGATGTCGAGGCTCGGAATGCTTGTGATGCCCCGAGGGTATCAATGAAAAAAGGGAGGCGGGCACCCTGCCCGCCTCCCCTTGCGGAAGGAAACCGCCTCAGGACTTCTTGCCGAAGTCCAGCGCGCCGGTCAGGTCGCCCATCGGGTGGCTGCCGTTCTTCACGAGTGCTGTGTCGCGGTCGACCAGACCCTGCAGCGGCGGCAGCGACCAGCGGTGCGTGATGAAGCGCAGCGTGGAGGCGGTGTCGTACTGGGTCTTGTCGACGAAGCCCTTCTTCGCGTAAGGCGAGACGATGAGCGCAGGAATGCGGGTGCCGGGGCCCCAGCGGTCGCCCTTCGGCACGGTCGCGTGGTCGTAGAAGCCGCCGTTCTCGTCGTAGGTGACGACCACGAGCATGTTCTTCCACTGCGGGCTGGCCTGCAGCTTGGCGAGCACGTCGGCGATGTGCGCGTCGCCGTCGGCCACGCTGGCGTAGCCGGCGTGCTGGTTCAGGTTGCCTTGGGGCTTGTAGAAGCTCACGGCGGGCAGCGTGCCTGCGGCAACGTCCTTCAGGAAGTCGTTGTCGAAGTCCTTCAGGTGGGCGGCGCGCGCGTCGGGGTGGGCGACGGGGTCGAAGGCGGCGTAGTAGTTGAACGGCTGGTGGTGGAACTGGAAGTTCGGCGTCTGCGCGGCGGGCGGCACGGCGGGCGGGAATGTCCGGTTGCCGCTGGTGGCGATGGCCGTGGTGTCGTTCCACGCACCGGCGTACCACGCCCAGCTGAGGCCCTTGGCGGTAAGCAGGTCGCCGATGGTGGCCTGGGTCTGCGGCGGCAGCGTGCTTGCGTTGGCCGGGTTCGCGAAGAGCTTGGTGTCCGCGCCTGCCGGCGCCACGCTGCTGGGCTGGTACGGCGGCTGCATGGTGTTGACCGCGTAGAAGTTGCCAGCGGCGTCCTTCGGGGTCAGCGTGCTGTCCTTCAGGTACGAAGGCGCGGCGTTCAACACCGAGGTCGACGCGTTGGCCGCGGGGGTGAGGCGCACGAAGTTGCCATTGGCGTCCGTGTCGATGGCCGAGATCGACTTGTTGGCGGGCGAATTCGCCGCATCGGCGTTCGGATACAGCGGCGCGCAGGCGCACACGAGGTACTGGTGATTCAGGAACGAGCCGCCGAACGCGCCCATGAAGAAGTTGTCGGCCAGCGTGAAGTTCTGTGCCACCTTCCACAGCTTCATCTTGCTGCCGTCGTAGTAGCCCATGCTGAGGCCGCCGGCATCCGAGTAGGCGGCGAACTTGTCGTTCTTGCCGCCGTTGATCTGCATCTGGTTGTTGTAGAAGCGGTGAATCAGGTCGCGCGAGATGACGCTCTGGTCGATCACCGTGCCGGTGTTGTAGAAGCCCGCCGGATCGTCGATCTGGAACATCTTGTTGGGCATGCCCACGGTCTTCGCTTCGATGATCGTGGTGGTCTGGCCGGGCGCGGTCACGCCGCTCCATACCGGGGGCAGCGCGGGCAGCGTGGAGCCGTCGAAGTCTTTCTGCGGCTCGGGTGTCTTGGTCGACGAAGTCGGGTTCACGCCCGGAATGCCGTTGGCGCCGGGGTACAGGCCGTACAGGTTGTCGAAGCCGCGGTTTTCAGCGTAGATGACGACCACGTTGGTGATCTGGTCGAGCGCGAAGCGGTTGCGCAAGGCGGCGATCACGTCACCGCCGGTGCCGGCTTCGGCCACGGCCTCGGCGATGCGCTCGATCGACTGGTCGATCTCGTTCTGCAGCGCGGTCTTGACGGTGGCGTCGGTCACCTTGTTGTGGTCGGCCAGCAGCTGGGCTTCGCTCACGCCGATGCGGGCCGCCAGCGCGGTGCGGGCGGCGGCGAAGTTGCCGCCATTGGAATCCATCAGCGCCGAGAGCTCGGTGGTGATGGCGCTGACCACGCCATTGGCGGCAGCGGGCGCACGGAACACCAGCGGCTGGGTGACGGCGGTTTCGGTCTTGGTGACGGGGTCGTAGCGCTTGCTGGAGGTGCCGATCTCGACAACCACCGGGCCCTGGGCATAGAGCGTGAAGGCGCCATTGGCGTCGGTGATGGCGGTGGTTTCGCTGGGGTCGCAACGGCCGTTGTTGTTGGCGTCGATGCAGACCTTGGCGTTGCGGTAGTAGCTGCCGGTCACGACGCCCGAGGTCGCCGTGCCGCCCACGGAGCCGGCGGGATGGTCGTCGCTGCCGCCGCAGGCGACTGCCAGCACGGCGGCTGCAACGGCGGTCGGCCAGAGGGTGAGGTGGCGCACGTATCTGCGTCCGCGCGCGGGCGCGCTGCTGCTATGGGTGGGGGTCATCATGTATGGAGTTATGAGATGTGGATGAGCCAGACCGGCGGCCGGGCGGCGTGATGCTCTGCGGCGTGCATGACAGCCATGTTGCAATTCTTCGTACACCCGGCCTTGCTAATTCAGGCCTAAGAATTCGTCACGTCTTTGACACACGGGCGCTCGATCCTCGGCGGCTCCTTTGCGGCCTTGCCCGCTTCGCCCCTTCCTGCACGTGCCTGCGACGCTTCATTTCTTTCGCCGCCCGGCGCTCGTGGCCTCGGCCATGCTGCTGCTGTGCGGCCTGCTTGCGGCATGCGGCCGCGAGCAGCCTCCCCAGGCGGCCACTCCCGTGCCGCCGCCGCAGCAGGCCCCCACGCCTGCGCTGCCCGCGCCACCGGCTTATGTGGGCGCCTTCTACGCCCCCGTGCCGGGCCGGCCGATGCCGAGCGCCGACCAGCTCACCGACATCGGCCGGCGCATCTTCTTCGACGGCAGCCTCTCGGCCTCGGGCAAGGCCTCGTGCGCGAGCTGCCACGACCCAAAGCACGCCTGGGGGCCACCGAATGCGCTGTCGGTGCAACTGGGCGGCGTTGACGGTCGGCTCGAAGGCCCTCGTGCCGCGCCGTCGCTGCGCTACCTGGAGACGCTGGCGCCTTTCACGGAACACCACCACGACAACGACGGCGACGACAGCATCGACGCCGGGCCCACCGGCGGCCGCATGTGGGACGGCCGGGCGGACTCGGCCCACGACCAGGCCGGCATGCCGCTGCTGTCATCGGCGGAAATGGCCAATGCCTCTGTCGAGGACGTGGCCGGCAAGCTCGAGCGCACCGCCTACGCAGGCGACATGCGCAAGGTTTTCGGCGACGACGTCTTCAAGGACCCGAAGGCGGCCTTCAAGGCGGCCAGCTGGGCGCTGGAGGTGTTCCAGCAATCGCCGGAAGACTTCTACCCCTTCACCAGCAAGTACGACGCCGTGCTGCGCGGCCAGGCCAGGCTCAGCGTGGCCGAGGCGCGCGGGCTGAAGGTGTTCAACGACGAGAGCAAGGGCAATTGCGCCTCGTGCCATATCAGCGCGCGCACGCAGGACGGCGCGTTTCCGCTGTTCTCCGACTTCGGGATGATCGCGCTGGGCGTGCCGCGCAACCGCAAGCTCAAAGCCAATGCCGACCCGTCGTTCCACGACCTGGGGCTGTGCGGCCCCTACCGCACCGACCTGAAGGATCGCAGCGAGTACTGCGGCCTGTTCCGCACACCGTCGCTGCGCAACGTGGCGGTGCGGCAGAGCTTCTTCCACAACGGGGTGATCCATTCGCTGGAAGAAGCCATCCGCTTCTATGCGCAGCGCGACACCGCGCCGCAGCGCTGGTATGGCCGCGCGGCCAATGGCGTGGTGCGGAAGTTCGACGACCTGCCGGCGCAGTACCACGCCAACATCAACAACGAGGCGCCCTTCGGCCAGAAGCCCGGCGACAAGCCGTCGCTGACGGAAGCGGAGATTCGCGACGTGGCGGCGTTCCTGCGCACGCTGACGGACGCGGACCAGAAGAACGCGGCCGTCAACGCGGGCCGGTAGCCTTCACGCGGCTCGCGGTTCCTCAGCCGCCGCCCATGCGCTCGACGTTCGCATCGACCCGCAGCAGCAGCGCGGTCAGCTGCTCGATCTCTTCCGGAGAAAAGCCGGTGAGCGCCTGCTCGACGTGCGCATCCATCAGCAGCTTGGCCTTCGGCAGGCGCTTGGCTGCCAGCGGCGTGAGCGAAATCAGGCGGCTGCGCTTGTCCTGCGGGTCGTCCACGCGCTCGACCAGCCCGTCGCGCTCCATGCGCGCGAGCAACTGCGCCATGCTGGGCTGCTCGACCTGCGCGATGCGCGCGAGCTCGGCCTGCGACAGCGCCTTGCTCTTCTTCAGCGACACCAGCACCGGCAATTGACCGGCCGCCAGGCCCAGCTCGCGCAGCCCGCCGTCGACGATGCGCGTGAATCCGCGGGCCACGCGGCCCAGAAGCTTCAGGGGGTTGGGTTCGGGGATGTCTGCCATGCCGTCATTCTACTTTCATAGGAGCCTATGTTAATATGAATAGGAACCTATCCTTTTATGGAGTCCACCGAATGAACAAGCATCCACGCATCGCCATCGTCGGCGGCGGTCCCGGCGGCCTCACGCTGGCGCGCATCCTTCACCTCTCAGGCATCCAGGCCACCGTGTTCGAGCGCGAGGAAGACCCGCACTCGCGCCCGCAAGGCGGCACGCTGGATCTTCACGAAGACTCGGGCCTGCTCGCCATCGAGCGGGCTGGCCTGGGCGAGGCCTTTCGACGCGCAGCGCGCTATGAAGACCAAGGCTCGCGCCTGCTGGACAAGTCCGCCCGCGTGCTCTTCGAGGAACCCGACGCCTCCGCCGGCAACCGCCCCGAGATCGACCGCACGGCGCTGCGCGACATCCTGCTGAATTCGCTGCCGGCCGAATCCGTGCAATGGGGCCGTGCGCTGCGCGACCTGCGGCTGCAGGAGGGCGGGTGCTGGAACCTGCTGTTCGAAGACGGCGAAGCCGGCCCCTTCGACCTGGTCGTCGGCGCGGACGGCGCCTGGTCGCGCGTGCGGCCTCTGCTCTCGCCGTACAAGCCGCAGTACAGCGGCCTGACCTTCGTCGAGTTCGGCATCGACGACGTGGACAACAGCCACCCGACGCTCTCCAGGCTCGTGGGCCGCGGCAAGCTCGATGTGGAGGGCGACGGCAAGCTCCTCATCGCGCAGCGCAACGGCAATGCGCACATCCGCGGCTACGCGATCTTCCGCGTGCCGCCCGACTGGGCCACGAAGCGCTTCGACTTCGCGTCGCCCGCTTCGGTGCGCAGCGCGCTGATCGACGAGTTCGCGGGTTACGCCGATGCGCTCACCGACCTCTTCCGCGCCAGCAACGACCATTTCGTTCCCCGCCCCATCTACGCGCTGCCGGTCGGCCATTGCTGGACGCCCCGGCGCGGGCTCACGCTGCTGGGCGACGCGGCGCACCTGATGTCGCCCTTCGGCGGCGAAGGCGTGAACGCCGCCATGCTCGACGCCGTCGAGCTGGCCGCCGCGCTGACGAAGCAGGAAGACTGGGCCGGCGCGGTGGCCGCCCATGAAGCACGGATGTTCGAGCGCGTCGCCGAAGTGGCAGAGCGCTCGGCCGAAGGCGCGGCCATCCAGATGTCGCACATCGGTGAGGCACTGTCGCTGGAGCACCTGCGGCAGCACCGGGCATCCGCCACTGCCTGAACGCCACTGCCGGGCATCTCGGCATGTATCGATTTGACTTTATTTTAGATATATCTAAAATAATTTCCGACATACATCGAAAAGGATGCCCACCATGAGACATTTCCACTTTGGCCATCACCACTGCCGCACCGCGCGCGGCGAACATGAAGACGGCCTTTCCGGCGGTCGCGGACACCGTGGCGGGCGCGGCGGCGGCGGTGGCCGCGTGTTCGGCCACGGCGGCCTGCGCTTCGTGCTGCTGCAGCTCATCGCCGACAAGCCGGCCCACGGCTACGAACTGATCAAGGCCATCGAAGACCGCCTCGGCGGCAGCTACGCCCCGAGTCCCGGCGTGGTCTACCCCACGCTCACGCTGCTCGAGGAGCTTGGCTACCTCAGCGTGGAAACCGCCGACAACGGCGGGCGCAAGCGCTACAGCATCACCGCCAGCGGACAGGAGTTCCTCGCGTCCAACCGCGAAACGGCCGACGCCATGATGGCCCGCATGAGCGGCGGCGTCGACGGCGCCGGCCCGCGCGGCGGACGCCCCCCACAGGTCACGCGCGCCATCGAGAACCTCAAGCTCGCCATGCGCATGCGCCTTTCGGGCACGCCGCTCACGGAACAGCAGGCGCACGACTTCGCCGCCGTGCTCGACAGCGCCGCCCAGCAGATCGACAAGATCTGAGCCGCCACCACCGAATCTCAACCCGCCCTGCTCAGACAGGATTCATGCAATGACTGACTTCAGTACTTCGCAAACCGCCTCCGCACCCGACCGCACGCCGCGCCGGGTGCGCCACGAACTGCGCTTTCGCCAGCTCACGGTCAAGACCGTGCAGCGCGTGACGCCGCACCTGATCCGCGTGACGCTCACCGGCGACGACCTCGCGGGCTTCCACAGCCCCGGCTTCGACGACCACGCCAAGATCTTTTTCCCTGACACCGCCACCGGCAAGCTCGCGCTGCCGACCGCCGGCCCCGAAGGCCCGGTGTGGCCCGCCGGCGGGCGCCCCACCATGCGCGACTACACGCCTCGCCGCCATGACGCGAAGGCCGGCACGCTCGAAATCGACTTCGCGCTGCACGAAGCCGGCCCGGCCACGCAATGGGCCGAGCAGGCCAAGCCCGGCGACATCCTCGGCGTGGGCGGCCCGCGCGGCTCGTTCATCGTGCCGACCGAATTCGACTGGCACCTGCTGATCGGCGACGACACCGCCCTGCCCGCCATCGCACGCCGCCTGGCCGAACTGCCGGCCGGCGCGCGCGCGGTGGTGCTGGCGGAAGTCGACAGCGAAGCCGACGAACTGCCCTTCGAGACCCGCGCCGAACTCACGCTGCAATGGGTGCATCGCCGCGGCGCCGAGCCGGGCACCAGCCCCGTGCTGCTCGACGCGCTGAAGGCCGCGAAGCTGCCGGCCGGCGACTTCCACACCTGGGTCGGCTGCGAATCGGCCATCGCCAAGGCGCTGCGCGCGCATCTGGTGGGCGAGCGCGGTGCGAATCCGAAATGGACGCGGGCCTCGGGCTATTGGCGCCGCGGTGCGGAAGCGACGCACGACACGCACGACGAGTAAGCGGTATTGCTCCTTCCCCCGCTGGGGGAAGGTTGGGATGGGGGCAGGCGGCGCATCCAGCGCCGCGGCGGTTCAAAGGCCGCTGAGCCCCCACCCCTGCCCTCCCCCAGCGGGGGAGGGAGAAATTCAAAGTCAGTGCGGCACTTCCGCCGGCCCCGACGCAGCCGCACTCCGCTTGGGGCTGCGAATCAGCAACAGCAGCGGAATCGCCAGCACCGTGATGATCATCATGATCGCGAAGTCGTCCAGGTAACCCACCAGCGCCCCCTGCCGCGTCACCTCTGCATTGAGCAGCGCCAGCCCGGTCATCGTGTCCGGCGACATCATCTGCGGCAGTGTCGACAGCGCCTGGTTGCCCGGCGCCACCGTCGCGGCGATCTGCGCGTGCGCCTTGCTCGAGCCTTCGGTCAGCAGCGCCTGCACGATCGAGATGCCCACGCTGCTGCCGATGTTGCGCAGCAGGCTGAAGATCGGCGTGCCCTGGTTGCGCAGGCGCGGAGCCAGCGTGGCGAAGGTGGCGGTCGACAGCGGCACGAAGGTGAAGCCGATGCCCAGCCCCTGGATGAAGCCCGAGACGATGATCAGCGTGCTGTCCATCTGCAGCGTGAGCCGCGTCATCTGGTAGAGCGAGAACGCCGTGAGGCCGAAGCCCACGGCCATGATCGCACGCACGTCGACCTTCTGCACCAGCCGCCCGACGATGATCATCGCGATCATGGTTCCGACGCCCCGCGGCGCCGTCACCTGCCCCGTGTAGACCACCGGATAACCCATCAGCCCCTGCAGGAAGTTGGGCAGCAGTGCCATCGTGGCGAACAAGATCATGCCGACGATGAAGGCGAACAACAGCCCGGTGACGAAGTTGCGGTCTTTCAGCAGGTCGCGGTCGAAGAAGGACACGCCCTGCACCGTCCAGGTATGGACCACGAAGAAGCCGAAGGCCACCAGCGCGGCGGCGGCTTCGAGCTTGATTTCCCACGAGTCGAACCAGTCGAGCTGCTCGCCCCGGTCCAGAAAGAGCTGCAGCATGCCGATGGCCAGGCTCAGCGTCACGAAGCCGAAGATGTCGAGCTTCTCGCCCTGCGGCCGGCTCTCCGGCAGGTAGCGCGCGATGCCCCAGAAGGCGAAGATGCCCACCGGCAGGTTGATGAAGAACACCCAGCGCCAGTCGAAGTTCTCGGTGAGCCAGCCGCCCAGCAGCGGCCCCAGGATGGGCCCGACCATGATGCCCGCGCCCCAGATCGCCATTGCCTGGCCGACCTTCTCGCGCGGGTTGATGTCCAGCAGCACCGCCTGCGACAGCGGCACCAGCGCCGCGCCGAAAATGCCCTGCAACAGCCGCGCCGCCACGATGCCGACCAGCGAGGTCGCGAGCCCGCAAAGCGCCGAGGCCACGGTGAAGCCGATCACCGAGATGATGAACACGCGCCTGCGCCCCCAATGCCCGCAGAGCCAGCCCGTCAGCGGCAGCGCGATGGCCGAGGCCACGATGTACGAGGTCAGCACCCAGGTGATCTGGTCCTGCGAGGCCTGCAGGCTGCCCTGCATGTGCGGCAGCGCCACGTTGGCGATGGTGGTGTCCAGCGCCTGCATGATGGTCGCCAGCATGATCGAGATGGTGATCATCCCGCGGTGCGGCACCTTGGTTCCGGGCGCGACGCTCATGGCTTCCTGGCCTCCTTCGCGTCCTGGGGCGAGGTGATGTCGAGCAGGCTGCCGTGCACCCGGGTCAGCAGGCTCAAGAGCTGCGCGCGCTCGGCCTGCGACAGCACCGACATCACGCGGGCATTGAGCCCGTCGCTGATGCTCAGCGCGCCGTCGAGCGCCTTTTCGGCGCTGGGCTCCAGGTGGATCTTGTTGACGCGGCGGTCGGTCGGGCTGGGCTCGCGGCGGATCCAGCCGGCCGCGGCCATGCGGTCGCACAGGCCGGCCACCGCCATCGGCGTGAGGTCGAGGCGCAGCGCCAGTTCCGCCTGCGACAGCGGCTCGTCTTCGTCGTGCATGGCCAAGGCGCCGAGCAGGCGGCACTGGGCGCTGGTGAGGCCGATGCGCTCGCGCGCCAGGCGGTCGAACTCTTCGCTGTAGAGCTTGCCCACGCTCTTGACGAGAAAACCGAAGCGCTGGGTGAAGTCCCTTTTCATAAGGGACTAGATTATCTACATGTTTATTAGTTTGGCGTTAGCAACGACGGCCATCAGAGCCAGCCGGCGCGCCTGAAGCGGTAATACAGGTAACCGCAGGTGCTCACGATCAGCCCCAGCGCCACCGCGTAGCCGTAGCGGAATTTCAGTTCCGGCATGTTCTCGAAGTTCATGCCCCAGATGCCGGCAAAGGCGGTGCACACCGCGAAAATGCTGGCCCAGGCCGCGAGCCGCTTGGTGACCTCGCTCTCCTCGATCGTCACCATCGACAGGTTCACCTGGATCGCGGTTGCGATGGTGTCGCGCATCGCGTCGATGGAGCCGTTGATGCGCCCCAGGTGGTCGCCCACGTCGCGGAAGTATTCCTGCGAGCTCATGCAGATCTGCGGCACCCGCCCGCCGTGCATCTTGCCGGCCGCCTCCAGCAGCGGCGCCACCGCGCGCTTGAGCACCATGCTGCGGCGCTTCAGGTCGTAGAGCTGCTTGATCTTGTCCCGCGCCGCGCCGCCCTGCCCGAAGATCTGCTGCTCGATGGCCTCCAGCTCGACCTCCAGCGCGTCGATCACCGGAAAGTAGCGGTCGACCACCGCGTCCATCAGCGCATACAGCACGAAGCCCGCGCCGTTGCGCAGCAGCTCGGGCTCGCGCTCGCAGCGCTCGCGCACGCCCAGAAAACCCTGCTGGCTGCGGTTGCGCACCGACAGCACGTAGTTGGCGCCGACGAAGACGTCGACCTCGCCCACGTTGGTGCAGTGCTCGCCCTCGGGCGAGGGCTCCACCAGGTGCATTACCACAAAGAGCGAATCGCCGTATTCCTCCACTTTGGGGCGCTGGTGGCCGTGGTGGGCGTCTTCCACGGCCAGCGGGTGCAGGCCGAACTCTTTCTGCATCTCGCTGAGTTCGGCGTCTGAGGCGTCGCTCAGCGCCACCCAGACGAAGCAACCCGGCCGGGAGATGTAGTCGCTGATGTCCTCGACCGAAATGTCGGCGAGCTTGGAGCCGTTTTCATAGGCGACGCAATTGATGAGCATCGATACCCCCGCGCAGTTCACAGTAATCGGAGCTTCGATGGTGCCATGCCCCTGAAATCGGCTCCGGTCGGATAGAGTCCGGGGCTGCTTTGCCGGGCAGACGATGAGCGGCGCAACGCAGACGCCGCGCAGGACAGGGGGAGCCAGGAAGCCATGAGAACAAGTTCATTCGAGGGAGTGCGCCAGTGAAGCGCGATGTTCGCCTTGCGAAGCTGCTGCTGCTGGCCGTCGTGGTCTGCGTGTCGGCGGCCACCTGCTGGCAGCTCTGGTCGGCGCGCAGGCATACCCTGGCCGAGATCGACGTCAACAATCTCAACCTGGCCCAGGCGCTGAACACCTACTCCGAAGGCATCTTCACCGAGAGCGCCATGCTGCTGCTGGGCGTGGCCGAGCGGCTGGAGGCCGAAGGAGACGGCCCCGCGCACCTGCGGCGGGTGCAGGCGCTGGTCAGCCGCCAGGAGCACCTGCTGAACCAGCTCAACGGCCTGTCCATCCTCGACGCCCGGGGCGACTGGGTGATGCACTCCCGGGGCAGCTTTGCGCCGGGCACCAACAGCGCCGACCGCGCCTACTTCATCCACCACCGCGACAAGCGCTCGCAGGACATCTTCATCGGCTCGCCCGTGCGCAGCCAGTTCACCGGCGACTGGGTGATCACGGTCAGCAGGCGCCTGGAAGACGGCCAGGGCAACTTCGCCGGCGTGATCGTCGTGGCGCTGGGCATCGAGAACTTCCTGCGCGCCTTCGGCACCATCGACCTCGGCGGCAGCGGCGCCATCAGCCTGGCCACTTCGGGCGGGCAGTTGCTGGTGCGCTATCCATACCGCGAGCAGGATGTCGGCCGCGACTTTTCCAAGTCGCCCAATTTCCTGCGCCGCTATGCCGGCACGTCGGGCACCGCGTCCTTCCGCTCCAGCCTCGACGGTGTGCAGCGGCTCTACGCCTTTCGCACGAGCGAGCGCTACCCGCTGGTGACGACCGTGTCGCTCGGCAAGGACGACGCGCTGCAGGCCTGGCGGCGGCAGGCGCTGCTGACGCTGGGCGTCGTGGGCGCCTTGCTGGCGGTGGTGGCGGCGGTGGGCCGGCGGCTGATCATCAACATCCAGCGCCGCATGAGCGCCGAGGCCTCGCTGATGGCCGCGCGCGAAGACCTGCTGCAGGCCAACCGCCGGCTGGAGGTGCTGGCGACCCAGGACCAGCTCACCGGCCTGGCCAACCGCCGCAGCTTCGACGACGTCCTGGCGCGGGAATGCCGCCGCACCGCCCGCGAAGGCACGCCCCTTTCATTGCTGTTGCTGGACCTGGACTACTTCAAGCACTTCAACGACACCTACGGCCATGTGGCCGGCGACCGGTGCCTGCGGGCCGTCGCCGATGCATTGCAACAGGGCGTCAGGCGCCCGGGCGACCTGGTGGCGCGCTACGGCGGCGAAGAAGTGGCGATCATCCTGCCCAACACCGACCTGCCGGGCGCCCTGAGCGTTGCCGAGCAACTGCTCGAACGGGTTCGCGCCCTCGGCATCGCGCACGCCGCCAGCCCGCACGAACGGGTCACCCTCAGCATCGGCGCGGCCAGCCTGCACGGCATGCAGGCGAACCGGGCGGAACAGCGGCTCATCGAAGCCGCCGACCGCGCGCTGTACAGGGCCAAGGAAAGCGGGCGCAATCGTGCAATGGGCCACGAAGAGCCCGTGGATGCCTGAGGGCCGGCCGGACGCCGGCAACGACCCGGGGTCAAATGCACCGAACGTAAAATCCCCCGGGATTCCCACCCGTGCACATGCGAGCTCCGGCGCTGCGCTCCCCATGCACTCCCCCGACAAGCCCCCCAGTCCCGAGAAGGCGGGCGACCGCTCGATGGCGCCCGGCCCGGCCGGCCCGGCACACCGGTGGCACGGATCGCAAGTTATTGATTGAAATGAACAAGTCAGACGTCTCAGCGCACACTCCGATGATGGCAGGGCGTCTTCTCTAGGGAAAATCGAGGCCAACCACCTCAAGTTACGCCAAAAGCTACGCCAAACATGCTCTATCTCTTCGGCGATGAAAGCTCGTTCGGTAATGCGATCACGTATGGGCTAGTGATTGTGAAAGCCGAAGACCAAGAAAGGGTCTTAGCCGCACTAGGTGAAGTCAAGGAAATGTTCGGGGGCACGCCTGCTGATCGCATTCATTGCCGCGAACTGCTTAACAAACATGCGCGCGCAAAGACTGCATGGGCCTCGCTGAGTGACGGTGACGTGCTTCAACTTTTGGCGGTCACTGGCAATTACTTGCGAAATGCTGGAGCAGCATTCAACTTGGGACACATCGATCGCGCTGGCCTTCCACCTCACCTTGAGATTCCGATTCAAGGTTCACCCGTGAAGATCCTTGCTGAGGCAAAGCAGCTTGCCGCGTTCGCATACACCATCGCCCTTGCCGGTTTAGAGTGAGCGTCCAGTCCAACCATCTTGAAAGCCTGCTCGGAGCATAGGAGCCTAGTCCCCATCAACAACTCTTGGTGGACACGTGAGCACTATCCCCGATCAGCAAGCCGGCACACGCCGGCGACGCCGCATTCACAGCGACGAATTCAAGGCAAACGCTTTGGCCAGCTGC